>ENA-OXJK01000056-OXJK01000056.1-human-gut-metagenome-genome-assembly--contig:-NODE-56-length-66638-cov-12.7946_pt1 | contig 66638 bp, 60 predicted proteins | sample MGYA00249823_ERZ652372 | MGnify/ENA primary metagenome ERZ652372 (study PRJEB26925, sample SAMN05826969) | human gut metagenome | biome: ENVO:2100002; feature: ENVO:00000062; material: ENVO:00002003...
GGGCTCGGAGATGTGTATAAGAGACAGATAGTAATCAAGACCCATGTTTTCTTTGTTTTGCTCCATGTGGTTTATTATTTAAGTGAAACAATAAATTATCGGATGCAAAATTACAAATAATTCATTAACACACAAATGAAAACTATACTTTTAACACAATAATTTTATAAATAGTTGATTTACAGTTATGTTTTCGGCTTGATTTTCCATTTGATTGGCATACCTATATATAATCAACTTAAAATATAACAGCCATTGGACTCGATTTTCGGAAACAAAAAGGTGCTTCAGTTTCTATTCTTCTTAAAAACGAGTAATCAATGGCAACTACATCAGATAATAAGGAGTTTGACATTAAGCTGCTTGAAAGTATATTCCGAACAAATAAGAAAACTGTTCAGGAGTATGTTCGAGAAATAGAGCGTCACTGTATGTTCAAGTCATCTTACCGTAGCTTGAACAATGGTACTGTGCTGGATGACAGGGCAAGACTTATCGACCTTTACGATGCCTGTGTGGAACAGGACGCTCATCTGCGTTCAGTTCTTGAAACACTGGAGTCGCAAATTATCGGTGAGCGTTATATGCTTGCAAGGCAGAATGACAAAGGGAGATACATTAAAGACGTTGAGGCAACTAAGAAAATTCAAGGCACTCAATTCATTAAGATTATACGAGGGATAGTAGAGTCCAAGCTGTACGGATACACAGGTCTTGAAATTTTGCCAGACATAGATGAACGTACAGGAAAATTAAAGTATGTCAATAACATAGAGCGAAGGAATATACTTCCAGAGCAGCGGCGTATTGTGCAAAGGCAGAGTATTTGGAGTCCAGGCTGGAGTTTTGATGACCCTAAATATAGTGATTACTATGTATTGATAAACAACGGAAATCTTGGGCTGTATTCCGCAACAACACCGATTATACTTGCAAAGAAGTTTGTGTTTGCCAATTATGTGAACTTCTCACATACATACGGACAGCCTATCATTCATGGAAAAACCGAATCTGATAACAATGCCGACCGAAAGCGTTTGGCAAATGATATTTCAAGTGCTGCACAAAACAAAGTGATAGTTACTGGGTTGAATGATGAGGTTGACATCAAAACATTCACGATGTCAAATTCTGAACAAGTATTTACTCATTTGTTGGAATTGATAGACAAGGACGTGTCTAATCTTGTGCTTGGTTCAGAATCTATGGCAGGAGGAACACAGTCTTACGTTGGCTCAACAAGGGCGCATGAAAACATTTTTCGTGACCGAGTTGAGGTATATCGTGATTATATAGAGCTGGTTATGAATGAAGCTATTGTGCCTCGCCTTGTTAAGATGGGGTACATTGAAAGTGGTCTGGAGTTCAAGTATGCAAAACGAATTGAGATGTCAGATGAGGACCGCATACGGCTTTTCCAAGTTCTTGGTCAGCAATGGGAGATGGAACCAGACACGATTGAGAGTGAATTTGGAATAAAAGTCAAAAGGCAGTTAAATGCTCAGATGTCTGGTGGAATTGGATATGGTGGAGGCAGTAGTGGTGATGGCGGTGTCCGAATGAGCGATGAAGAATACTATAAGCGATATGGCCATCCCAGAGGTACGACAAATTTTTTGAAGGAGAGAAGATAGTAGGCAGAAGTCTTCTCTCCAAAATTAGCGCACAACGACTGCCAGAAGATGATAAGGATAAGCAAGAGAGTGAGTTTCAAACATTGTTCTCTTTGTTTAAGCCATTGGTGACAGCTATCCGAAATGGAGAAAATCAATGGGAGACGTTGGAAGACCTGATGTATGAACGTGCAGAGATAGGAATTAAGCACGCACTGGATGGGTTTGGAATCAGCTTCGATGATGCAGTAGAGCTTATGAGAAACGCCACCAACTTAACAGATGAGCAGCGAGAACAGAGAGACATCATTATTGCAGCGATTGATAATATTGTTGATTTTTCTGTAGCAGAGGAATACCAAATGGTTAATGAGTTTCCAGAGATAGAAGACATTGAAGATGATGAACTGTCAGATGAAGTGATGGAGGAATTGGAAGCGATTTTTACCAAATACAATAAAACGTATGCTACTACTGAAAATCTTGATATTGAGTATGCTATGATTGTGGCTGCGGTTATTTCTCGGTATGGAAGTGATACTGTTTTAATGTATATGACTATGGGAGATGAGCGTGTTCGTCCTTGGCACAGGCAATATGAAGGTTTTACTGCTCCAAAATCAAGATTTCCAGCATGGCTTATTCCACCAATAGAACATAGATGCAGGTGCTTCCTTATTGAAGATACAGTTTCTGTTCTTGGTAAGATGAATGCTAAGGCAGATGTTCCTCTTACTCCACCAGAATGGTTTAATCCAACCTTTAAGGAGAGCGTAGCATTGAAAGGAAGGATATTTTCAGACGAACATCCATACTTCCAAATTGAAGCACAGCATGAAGATAAATTGCTGGAGATTGCGCAACGGATAAAAACAGAATTTAAGTATGGCAGCAATTCCGATTAATGTAGGCAAGCAGATTACTCCAAAGCAAATGGTTGCGCAATGGCGTAATCTGCCTCATAAGTTTCAGGTCAATCTTTGGAATTTTGAAGTGAAGGTCGGTAAGGCTGCTACTGAAATATTCCAAGAATCATTTGACTTAAAGCGGTTCAATAGCAGAGGGTCTGCTCCGTGGGCTGCTCGCTCCAAGCACAGCAAAGCGAAACATCCATTGATGACAGAAACATATTCGTTGAAGAAATCAATAAAATGGAAGCATCTTGGAGATAAATCATCACCGTCTGGTGTAACGATTTTTACAGACCCGAATGGGTTTGCACATACAAAAAGCCATAAGGGATTTTGTTTTGCTGCTGTACATAACGCTCCAGCATCACTTGGAACACGTAGAGGCAGGGTTAAGAATATGCCACGCCGTCAATTTATGGGAGACTCCAGTGTGTTGCGAGAAGAATTGAAAAAGTTATCGGTAATGATTTTTACAGGATTCCCTAAATGATAGTAGATAAGCACCCGACATCACCAGTTATTCAACCTGAAGAGGAATTAGAGCAAGAGCAGCCTTCTGGTGGCACTACGCAGGTTGAAGAGGCTTATGAAACAAATGCTATGGTAGAGGCGTATCGTGCAGTACGCAGGATATTGGAGACTATTAAAGAAGACCCTGATGACCCTGATAGTCCGCAGTTGTTCAAGACTATAAAGTTGGATAACGGACAATTATCAAGGGTTAAGAACAACAAACATAACCTTGAATATGGTTTTGCTTTTCCAGCGGTATTCATTCATTTTATAGATGTGTATTACAATGTTGGCACATCAAGGATAGCTGAAGGCAGAGGAACAATGCGTATTCACTATATTCTTAATCGTTTGAATAATAGTGATGACGAGTTTGAGACGGAAGGATTGGAAGTGTACCAGCGGATAGTTAATGCTATTGAGGCGCAAAAGACAACATTCCCATCACTGGTGTCACGATTTCAACTTCAATATTGGGACCAGCCGTTGTCTTTTGATGATGGGTTGCAGCCGTATTGGATAGATTATCAAATATGGTTCAATGATTATACCAATTATCAATACAAGGATTATGTTGATGTATATGCGTCTCATCCTCCTTTTACGCAGCATAGTGACCAAAATGAGACAGCTAATCCTGACAATCTTCCAGATAATAAAGATAGGAAATTTGAGGATGTCGTGGGGTTCGATGATATTTAAGGACACATTTAACCTTTTTGTGAAGCGCAAAATCTATTCTTTTTCAAAAAGCAAACGACAATGAATGTAGATAATTTGAAGTATGTGGTTGGCAAGGCAAAAGAAAATGAGCCTGCAATCATTCGCTTTTTTGGTTCTGTAGATGAATATACTACAAATTGTTTCAATGATGAATTTTTGTGGTTGCAGGATTGCGTAAAGCCGTCAAAGATTATTGTGATGATTAATTCTGAAGGTGGCTCCGTGCTGTATGGCATGAGTGTATTTTCAATCATCCAAAGCTGTCCTATTGAAGTTGATTGTATCATTGAGGGTATCGCCGCTTCTATGGGTAGCGTAATCTGGGCTGCTGGAGATAATCTGTTTATGCACGATTATTCGTTGCTTATGATTCATAATCCGTTCAATTACGCTGCGGATGAGAAAGACCCGAAAGTTCAGCAGATGGTCAACGCTTTCAAGGCACAACTTATGACTATATATCAGAAGCGGTTTGGAATGACCAAAGAACAGGTCGAAGGTATAATGAATGGAGAGGAAGGTGCTGATGGCACTTTCTTTACGGCCAAAGAAGCTGTTAAGGCTGGATTTATTTCTGCTGACCATGTAATAAAAACCTCCAAGCAGGTATGTGAAAAGGTAAAAAATGAAATTGAAACAAAAAGTGATACAGCTTCGTTGCGTGAGTTTATGTCATCAATTGCCGCAGAGGTAGATGAAAATAAACTTTTGGAAGAAGTTGTTGCTATTCATAATCGAGATGTAAAACCAATTGTTCAAGAAGTAAAAGCAATGGAAAAGAACGAAAATCAGAACTTCGATGCTATTTCCGCACAGCTTGGATTCTCGAAAGACGCTCAGATGACAGCCGTCTCTGCACGCATCGCTAACTTGATTAAAGCCGAGACAGACTTGAAGGACATTCAGGACAAGTACACTGCTCTCGAAATCAAGTACAAGGGTAAGGAAGCAGAACTTGGTAACATTAAGAGTGAACTTGAAGAGGTCAAGGCATCGCTGAAGAAGTATCAGGACGCAGAGAAGGCTGCGTTTGAGGCAGAAGTGGTTGCTATGATTGATGCGGCCATCAGTGCTGGTAAAATTGAGGACTCGTCAAAGGATGCTTGGTTGAAAATGGCTCACAGCGATTTTAAGACCGTAAAAGCTACCCTTGATTCAATCCAGGCCCGTGAAAAAATCACAGAAACTATTGCCAAGGACCCTAACAACGTCAGCAAGAAGGAGGAAACTCTGAAAACTGTTGAGGACAAAATGAAGGAGGATGTCGAGGCTGTAGTGGGAAAAGTTGAGTTGAAGAAATTTTAATCAAGAACAGATATAATGGCAACAATCAATTATGCTGGTAATACCTATAGTGGCGAGGTTCTTGAAGACCTTTTGGTATATACCGCACAAGGCAACGATACATACAAGGAGGGGCTGATTCACATTAAGCCCGGCGTTCAGAAGAAGTTTGTGCTTCCGCACGTTTCTCTTGGAAGTATCATTCAGGAGAACAAACCCACTCCTACTTCTACTGAAGGAGCTTCTGGTTCCAATGGTTTCAACCAATATACTCATTCGGAGCGTTATCTGGAACCGCAAGAGTTTATGGTTTATCTGGAGTTCAATCCTCGTGACTTTGAGGAATACTGGAGGCCGTTCCAGCCAGAAGGACCGCTGGTATTCCGTGAGCTTGACCCGAAGGTACAGGCTACTATGCTCCACTTGCTTATCGACCGCAAAGACCAGTACATCAATGATTGTATTTGGGGTGGCAGAAAAGGTGGTGAGAGTTCTGAAATCGAAGGTCCTACCGATGGAACCAAGCTCGGTGGCGCATCCGCTGCTGGACCGATGAAGTTCTTTGACGGTGCGCTTTCTCGTGTTCTTCAGAACATAGATGAAGACGCTTCTACAAACGAAAAGGCTTCAGGAACAGTTGTGATTGCAGGTAACACTGAGCTTACTACAGGACAACAGGTATCTGATGCTCTGTATGCAATTTGGAAGTCGTGTCCGAAGAATGTTCGCAAGTCCGACAAACTGAAGTTTGTTATGGGTTGGGAAACTTGGGATTTGTACGACCAGTATCTTTCTGACAAGGATGTGAAATACACCGAGAACAGTGACGTGAATCGCCGTCGGTTCAAAGGCAAGGAAATCGTTGTTATCAACGGTATGCCCGAAAGCACCATCTTCCTTGGCAAGTTCAGCACTGGAGTTGACTCTTGTCTGTGGATGGCGGTTGACTACGCAACTGATGAGGAAAGCGTTAAGGTTGAACGTCTTCAGGCAAACAGCGAGCTGTACTTTTTCCAGATGCGCATGAAGATTGACGTGAACATCGTTCTTCCGAGTGAAATTACAGTTTGGTCTGCGTATAAGAACAAGGCTGGAGTTGGTGGCTAATTGATGAAATGCGCTGATAAATTAGTATAAACCATAAGGGAGTGGAGACCAGCGAAACTCCACTCCCTTAATTATTTAGATAATCTATGGCAAGAGTTAAAACAGATAAAGAACTGGAACAGGAAAAAGTAGAAAAGGCAGTTGTCGAAACCAGCCCTGTTCAAGATACGGCAGCATCTCAGGAGAAAGAACAAGCTGCTGAAACCAAAGTTGAAGATACTGCAAAGGAAACTGCGCAAGAGGAAATTCCGACTTGGATTGACAAGATTCTTAAATCGTTCAAGAACTTTGATGAGTTGTATATCAACAAGAACGGTGGTGTATTCACAAAAGGCTCTCCAAAGAACCTCGTTGCATCGGCTACTTTGTACAAGAATCCGTATTACAAGAAATAACCAGTTACAACAATGGCATTAGGTAATGTATTTATGACCGATACAGACGGTAATATCGGTTCCCAGATAGTAAATCTGACCGAGAAAGTCTGTGGATTGCTCTTCGATATTTCAGCCCATGAAAATTTCTGGACCAAAGGTGCAGGATTGGCTATGGCAGAAACATGGAAGGACAATGTTGTTGAATTGAACAGCCTTGACGATGCAACTAAGGCTGGAATCATACCTCGTTCTGGAGAAGAAGATGAAGGGGAATCAACGGATTTGCTTGCTGGTATTCCATATTATCATATCAAGCAGTTCTTTGGTTTTGCTGGTGGAAGCGGACGTTTGTTTGTGATGTTTGCTGACTGTTCTCAGAATTGGAATGCAATCATTGATATGCAGAAAGCATCTGGAGGCATCATCAACCAGTTTGGCGTGTGGACGGAACAGAATCTATGGAAGAAGATGGATGACTTAGCGGAAAGCTATACAATCTCGATTGTAGGAGACCTTCAGAGTGTGGCAGAACAGATGGCAAATGACTATTTCGCTCCTGCGCACATCCTTCTTACTGCAAACTCTTCCAAGGTTAAGACCTCAGATGGAGAAGATGGTAATATTGTATTGAGCGAAATCCCGACTTGTGTAATTGATGCTCGATATGTATCTGTTCTGCTCTCTCAGTCTATGGACACTGAAGTGAAACAAATGCAGGGTTCTCTTGAATCCACTACTCCTGTCGGTGTTGTAGGTCTTGCACTTGGCGCACTGTCACGAGCCAATGTAGCAGAAAGTATTGCATGGGTTGCCAACTACGACCTTGTGAACTATGTTCCAGCAATCGAAATGGGATTTGGAGATGCAACTGTTGTAGAGGGTGTCATCACAAATGCTACTCGCTATTCGGCACTCAACAAGTTCCAGCTTGACGAACTGGATGACAAGGGTTACATCTTCATGCGCACATACGAAGGACATGAAGGTCATGTGTACTTCACGAAAGACCAGACGTGTTCAAACGGAGATTTCTGCACGATTGCACGCAACCGTACAATCAACAAGTCTCGCCGACTTGTGCGTGAGGCATTATTGCCTTATGTAAACGCTCCTCTTAAAGTTGACCCTTCAAATGGGAATCTGTCATCTGCACAGGTTACGGTATTTACAAACCTTATTACAGACGTTCTTACTGCGATGGAGAGCGCAGAAGAAATTAGTGGTATTGGTACTGTAAGCGTTCCTGCCGAGCAGAACATCTTGGTTACTAAAGAGCTGAATCTTTCTTACACCTTGATTCCTATCGGTTGTGCCGAAACCATTAAGGTTGAGGAAGGATTGGCAATTAGTCGTTAAAAATTATAGCAATGATTGTCAATAACGTAGCTTATTCGTGGTCAATGATTCAGTTGACGGCCCCTGCTCTTACTGGTTCGGCAAACGCCAATCCTGTAATTCTTCAGGGAGTGTCTGGAATCAAGTGGAACATTAAGAAGAATGTTCAGACCAATTATGGATTGGGCGGTGAACCTGTAAACCGTGGATTCGGCAACCGTGAGTACACTGCGTCAATAACGATGGATTACAACACCCAGGTACAGCTCCGTGCTTTGAAAGGTACGCTGATGAACCTCGGAGAGTTCGACCTCATCGTTTCGTTTGCCAATGAAATGGGAACGGATGATTGGACGGAGGAAACCGTTACACTGAAAGGGTGTCTGTTTACTGAAGACGGTATGGAAGCCAATCAGGATGACACGAACATTACAAAAGAGTTCGACCTCAATCCATTCAAAATTGAGCTTAGTACATCTGGTAACTAATTCGTCATACGATTAAATTAAAGGTGGAGCAACAGGCATTTTGCATAATGTCTGTTGCTTTTTTATTAATTAGCTCAAACCGTTTTGGCTTGTCAAGTCTATTCATTAATGATTTAACTTTTAATTTACGTTGATATGAACGAAGAAACTTACGAAACTGGCATTGAAATCTCTCAGGAGCTTCAGGCCACCATTGAAAAGAAAGTAAAGGAACTGAAGGCTGCAAATCCTCAGCTCCGTGTTGTGTTTCCTATCGTAGTCAGTGGAAACGAATATGACGAGAAGGAAGTATATGTAGGTTATTTTCAACAGCCATCATTCAAGGCGTTCAGCAAGTACCTGACCGCTGCACAGTCCAATCAGGCCGTTGCCATGCGTACACTTGCAAAAGACTGTTTCCTTGATGGAGATAAGGAACTTGTAGATGATGATTCCTTGTTCCTGTTTGGTCTTATGGGCCATCTGTCGAAAATCATCGAAATGCGTCACGGCAAGCTGGTAAATTTATCAAAGCCTGGGAAGTAGGAGAAAAAGACTACTTGCGCCAAAAGATAATTTTGATACGCCACTATTTCCCAGGAATAGATGTTGAAAATTTGAGCGATGAGGAATTTGCCATAGCCGTAAATGATGCGGAGTGGCTACACGCTCAACAAATCATTACCAAACAAGCCAATACGCTTGGACTAATTTCATAACTCGTTGCGCCCATTGCCTTTATTTCGGTAATGGGCGTTTTTCTTAAAACGGAATCAGGCTGGATTTTCTATTCTTCAATAAAAGATGAGATAATGGCAGAGAATTATACAGTCAATTATAATATCAATGTCAACTCGGCAAAGGCACAGGAAGCATTAACGGCTTTCCAGACTGCGACAGCCAAGTTGACGGAGGCGAGCAAGAACCTTACCGCCTTCCAGAAAAAGATAGACCAGACAATTGCCAAGTTTAATCAGTTGGCAAAGAAAACTCCTGCACTTGATTTTAAGGTAGCAAATGCCAATAAGAAATTGCAGTCTGTCATTACGAAATTGCAGACGATTGAAAGATTGGCTAAGAAGGTTCATGCTATAAATGTTACAACGACGACGAAAACAGGTGGAAGAGGAAGTAGTAGCACTGGAAATGGCAGAAGCAGAGGTTCTTCAACGGTAGCACCAATAACAGGAGGCACATCTCGCTCGTCTATCACTCCATCAAGCCGAGTAAGAACTACGCCAAGAAGCGGAGGTAGCCCTACTTATCGTGCGCTTGGTCCTACTATGATTGATAGTGGTGGAATAAGTGCGATTGATATGCTAAAAGGTATGGGCATAGCTTATGGTATTACTGGGCTTGGAGGGCTGATGGGCAGTGCAATTTCCAGTTCAGTTGCTTATGATAATGTCATGCAGACCGCCAGAAACATTCTTGGAACACATGACAAGAACCCATTTTTCAATGAACGCTTTAATGCAATGGAGCGTAACGTAAGAAATGTGGGTAAAATGACGAAATTCACGGTAGAAGACGTTGCCAATGCCACAAGGTTTTTGGCAATGGCAGGTTTGGATATAGACACTATCAATAAGTCCATTGAACCTATTGCCAACATTGCTCTTGTCGGAGATACAGATTTAGGTGAGACTGCTGACTTGGTAACAAATATTATGACTGGCTACGGAATGACTGGAAATGAAGTCCGTAGAGCAACAGACATAATGACCATGACTTTTACTGCGGCTAATACTACGTTGACAGAAATCGCAGAGGCTTATAAATATTCAGCTTCATTGCTGCATGAGGGTGGCGTTTCGTTTGAAGAGGCTACCGCAGCTATGGGTGTATTGGGTAACGTTGGTATCAAAGGCTCTCAGGCTGGTACGTCAATGCGTACTATTTTGGCAAACATTATCAATCCCAGAAGCATAAAACGTGATAAAGCATGGCAGGAAGTTGGGGTAGAGCGTTTTGACGAGAACGGAAAGATGCGTAACTTATCCGACATCTTCCAGGATTTGCACGATAAGAATCTGGATGTGTCTATGTATTATCGTTTGTTTGACCGTACAGCGGCACAAGGTGCTGTGTCATTGGCCGCTAATGTGGATGTCTGGAATGATATTATCAGAAAAAATTTCATGTCTGATAGTTTGGCAGAACGATTGGCCAATGAGAAAGAAAACACGATACAAGGATTGTGGGATAAGCTGACCTCTGCTTTTGAAGACAAAGCACTGGAAGTATTTGAGTCAAACGATAGTACGATTCGCGGATTGTTGAATGACCTGATTGATTGGGTGGATTCCGATGAAATGCTTGCTACCATGAAAAACGTAGCCAAGGCATTGATGGACTTCATCAGGATGATTGTTGACTTTACGAAACGTCTAATCGAATTATACAATCGGTTTGAAGGATTCATTAAAATGTGGATAGAGCTACAGCTCAAGATTTCGATGGTTCTTATACCATTGAGAGCTGTCAGGTCTCTTTTGCAATTTGGAGAGTATGTTGGGAAAAGTGCGAAACATATAGGTGAATTGGCCACACAGTTTGGTATATTGCGTACACAATTAGTTGGCTTAACAGGATTAAAGACGAAAGTTTCAGGATTCTGGGGCGAAATGTTTGCTTCTGGATATGTGGGGCGGTCTAATACTCATTGGTATAAGCCATTCAAAATACATCAAAATGTTAGTCAAGACGTAATAGATAGATACAACAAGCTATACAAGAAAAATCCTCGTAATGCGTACATTCCAGCACAGATAACAAGTAATATTGGATTTGGCGTTGGAAGCATTGCTGGTGGCGCACTTGGAGCATGGGCTGGCTCTTCTATGTTTGGAACGGATAGCGGTATGGGAATGCTTGGTACAGCAGCTACAAGTATCGTTGGAAGTGCATTGGGTGCATGGGGTTTCTCTAAGGCGATTTCAGGAATAGGGGTTGCATTAGGCGCATTGTCTCCTATTGTAGCTGCAAGTACATTGGGTATAGGTGCGCTTGCTTTAGGTCTTGGCTACGGAGCTTATAAACTATGGGAATACCATCAAGAAGTAGATAAAGCCACAGAAGCCCATCACCAATTCCTTGCATCTACCCAGTCTATAAATGGAATAAACTATAGTGAGGCTGCAACTAAGACAGACAAATATCTTCAGATTGTATATAACAAGCAGTTGTCAGTTAATCAAGCACTTGCAGAATATATCAAACTGCGTAAGGAAGAACTTGGCCTTATTGACGACCTTCCGAAAGATGAAACAAAGTTCAAGGACTCTGACAAGTATAAAGAGCTTTATGCAAATGCAAGTAAGCCATTTGGATTTTGGAGTACAGATAATGAAGCATACAATGCTGTATTTGGAGATAAGGTGCCATTTGAATTGAGACCAAGAACTCAACAATATATGGATAAGTACGGTAGGATAACGGAAAACCACATATTTAATGGAGTCAGGTATTTATATGATTCAAAAGATACATATAGTCAAATGGCCGCAGCCCAGATGCTTTATGCAATGGGTCAAGACATAAGCGAAGGCACCCAATTAAGAAAGGTTGTTGACCAATTTGCAGCCTCTGCATTGTCTGCATCTTCTTTGAAAGATATGGACGCTGTGTTGAGTAATGTGTCTCGGTATGTAACAGATAATATGCCTATTATTCCTGGGTCTTATGCTTGGGATATGGATAAAATTGGAGAGAATACCGTTGCAGAAAATATGCAGGGGTATCATTATGTCAAGGCTTTTGAACAGGCATTAAACAAACAGTTTGATTGGCAATACCAAACAACAGCACTTGGCACACAGCTTCATATATTCAGGGAGATATTGAAGTTACATGAAGAAAACAAGGAAATTGGCAATGAACTATTACAATCGTTCCTTGCGGCTGGTGGTGTTGACCCACTAAATCTTGGCCGCAATTATGGTGCATTTGGTTCTGACCAGTTCTTGAAGAATTTTGGATTTAATCCGAATACAGGATTGTTTGAGGCATTCACTGTAACTGATAAGGATGGGAAACAATGGAGTCTTACAGCACAACAAGCTCGTGATGCGTTTTTGTCGTTCCACCAGCAGATTATTGACATTGTTAATCGGTTAAACCCACGGTTGCGCTCATATTTCGACAGCTTTGTCAATAGTTCTGTTTGGAATGTCGGCAATCCTGAAAAGGGTAGTGATACCAAGACAATAAACGGTATCACCTACAAGATGCAAAGAGACCCAGTTACAGGTGAAGTGACATGGATTCCTGTTAGTGGAAGTGGATGGGGTGTTGCCAAACCGATGACTGATGCTGAAATGACTGCGGCTTCTCAGAAACAAAGCGTCAATAATCAGTTGGTGAATAATGGTAATAATGTTGTAGGAACTGGAGGCAAAGCTAACTCCGCAGATTATAAATCTCATTACAACAATGGGAATGCTGCACCAAAACAAGTCATTGTTCGCATAGACAAATTGATGAATGTTGAGTCTGTGGATTTGAGCAACCCAGACAATGCAGCAGTGATAAGCAATCTAAAAGGACAGCTTGCGCAAGCGTTGATTGATGTTGTACATGATTTTGATGAGACATGGCACGGATAGTAAGTAATCAATAAAACAATAGATACAATGAGTTTTTTCGGCCCTATATGGAGTTCGTTGAAGTTTAGTTCAGTAAGTGCTGGAAGCCAGTTAGTTTCCAGCCTGAACTACCGTATTCAACAAGACAAATCCGATTTAGTGTATAAAAACAATCGCTATAAAAGTGTATTGGTTCATATAGCTAAACAACTTGTTATGTCCGAGCTTGAAGGACAATTGAACCAGATACTTCCAAGGTTTCGGAGAAATACGGAGAACGAATTGAGGGAAACCGTATTGAAACAACAGGAAGCCAACAGAGCAAAAATTATTGAGAATGGGAAAATACAAGCTGAAAACTGGGGTACTGTAGATGCAGAAGGCGGCAATAAGATTATCGCAAAGGACAGGTTCGGTACGGCAGTTCCAGAAGCATTGATGGTTTATTACGATGATGAGGAGTCACATCAGGTGGAGGATATTTCTTATGTCGGTGGGAAAGAGGTAAAGACATCTTATAGCACCAAAACTGTATGCCATATCGACCTCTCGCCGCAAGTATCAATGAACAGTAGTAAGAATATAGTTATGACACAAGTTCAAGGACGTGATTATACGAGAAAGGAGCTTGTGTCTGGTGGTGACTTGCAGTTTACGGTGAATGGCGTTATTGTCGGCAATGAAGATGGAGTATATCCAGATGTTGCGGTTAAGAAGTTCATTCAGATTATGCAGTATAATGGAATACTCAATGTGAACTTTATGTTGTTCGGGCAATTTAATGTTAATCGTATTATTGTTACCAATTATTCGCTTGGTGCCGTAGAGATGAAAAATGTTCAGCCGTACAGCTTTTCATGTGTTGCAGTTGAGCCTGATGAAGACGTGAAGATTACAAAAGATACGATTGGAGCAATCAATACCGCACTTGAATTAAGCCCGATGAACAAGTGGTACAAATTCATATTGGAAACCAAACTTGGCGAAATACTTACTTCTGCTGTAATGAATACCGCTACATCGGTAACGACACAGGGAGCAGGTATGGGCCTTGACGCATTAGCACCTAATATATAATGGCATACAACAGTGAACAACCGAGTTTCCAGATATTGATATGCTTGATTAAAATCTGGACTCCAAAAGATAAAAAAGACCCTATGACCGTTCCTGATGACGCTATGCTTATCAGTGAAGTAGAGAATATAGAGATAGAAGAATCGTATAAGAAGCTGATTGGTACGGCTTCTGTACGATTCCCTCGTGGTACGGTTATACGCAAAACCGTGACTACTTTTAATGAGGATGAAGCAGCAAAAGACAAGTCATTACAGGCTGCTATTGATGATGCTGGAGTTGTGGAAGAGACACGCTCCAGCACATCGGTTGCAGGGGTTGAGAATTTTAAGATAGGCCAGCGTATCAGGATATATTTGGGTTATACGGATGACCCGACAATAGCTGCATTGGCTAAGGTAAGCGGAAGTAAAAAGAGCATTTTTAATGACTCCAATACAAGGAGCCAGTATGAAAACTCCACCTATCTTGCTGAAAAAGCTATGAACATTATGTTCGATGGCTACATAACTAAAGTAAGCATTGATACCCCCATTGAATTGCATTGTGAAAATCTTGCAAGTGCATTGAAACAGATAACGTGTCCTAAAGTGACAGTGAAAAACCAAGACACTGTAAATTTTCTGTTTGCTGATGACTGCAAGGAAAAAGGAGCATTGAAACTCCTGAAAGACACTGGTATTTCATTACATCCAGCATTGAAAGAGCAAAAATACAGTCTTGGTAAAATCAATTTGGAGCCAGATTTGACTGTTGCCGATGTGCTTACTGAATGGGCAAAATATGGAGTTTGCGCATTTGTAACTGAATATAACGGTAAGCCTGTTGTGGCCATTGGTCGCACTTATTTTTCAAACGCTGGCAAGGATTCTATTGTCAATGTGAGCGGAGAACCTGCTGAACCAACAAAGGTATTGTTTGATTATCATGTGGCAAACAATGGATTGTCACTTTTAAGTACGGACAAGAAGTATTTGGCTGTAGAAGCAGAGGGTCTTGGTAAGGATGACAAGTTCTTTCATTTGACCGTATTGCGTAATCCCTCTTATGACCCAAGTGACCCTTCTTCTGGAGACCCATATCGTGTTGTGAATGACAGCGAGCTAACGAAGAAGGCTATGAAACGTGGTGCAAGGGTTCTTAAAAACTCTCGTAAAGACAAGATAGATATGAAATTATACACAAAAATTCCATATCACTCCAGAAAGATACCTTGTACAAAGGAAGAATTGGAAGAGGAAGCCAAGAAATATTTTGAGTCTTATAATATGAATGGTATTGAAGGCTCTTTGACATTGTTCGGAGATTTGCATTTGCACACCGCAACAAAGATACAATTAGTTGATGAACGGTACCCAGGTAAGAATGGGGTATATCTTGTAAACGAGGTTCATACGACTTTTGGAACAGGTGGCTATCGACAGACAATTACGATGCCATATTGTATCAAGAGAGACAAACAGGAAAACAGCAATGAAGAATAAACATACGGATTTATCATCCAACCAGACCATTAAGGAAGCCATACAGAAAATTGCGTGGCGAGGAATGGTCAACAGCAATACTGGTGCTGTAAAAGGCACTGGAAAGGTATCTGGATATGTGGCAAAGATACATACGGATGGAGATTTGGCTGGAACCATTGATGTGCAAGAGTATGTAAGTCTTGCTATGGACGAATCAGAAGAAATGAACATGGGGTATCACGAAGGTGTTTTGTTAAGTGCAATACAGAACAATTCAAATGGTCTTCTGATTATTCCTAAATTGTATTCGGAGGTTGTTGTTACACAAGACCCTGAAACTGGAACTGAATATGTGTCTATGTTTTCCCATGTTGATGTCATCCAGCTTGATTCCCATGATACAATTTCAATAGGCGTAAAGGAGCGAGAGGAATTTGATGAAAGTGATGAGGAAGCTCCAGATGTGCATGAGCTGGAAGAGACTGGAGTGATGACCAATACAACATACACAAAAGACTCGATTGTCACCAATATTCAGGGAGAGGATGATGCGAACAAAGTCCAGCAGACCATAGACAGCACACAAATCAAACAGGTTGTTGGCGATGATAAGAGTTCTTCGACCATGACGCAGGATGGTATCAATCTGATACATGACAAGGCTTCGCTGAATCTGACCGATGATGAGGCCACGGTTGAGATGGGTTCATCAAAAGTAAAGGTGGAAGACGGCACTGTGTATGTTGGAAGTGACAGTAGTACCGATGATGCCGTGCTTGGTGTTGAACTGGCCACCATATTGAGCGATTTGCTTGGATACATAAGTCAAATAATGACGGCTACAATGATGGGGCCTCAACCTCCAGCCAATATAGCAAGTTTCATATCCTTAAAGGCTAAAATTGAAGCATTCAAATCTTCTCATAGCGGTTTCTTGACTAAGAAAGTTCAAATACAGAAATAATGGCAGAGGCAAAATTAAATTTTGATGAGAGCCAGCTTGATAAAAGTTCTGGTATATATGACCTTTATAGCAGGTTGTATGAGGGTATGCGTGTTGCCAATACCGTAGATGCCCCTATATCTCCAGAAAACCCTCCTCTTGATAGTGAAGGACAGATAGATGTTGGTGCGATAAACACTAAATTGTCAGAGTATTCCGAGATATTAATGAAAAACTCGGCATATCTGTTCGCTAATTCCATAATGTCTGTTATCGGGCCGTCAACTGGTGGTGGAGATGCTGGCGTTGGTTTCTTGTCTCGTAATGGAGATACGATGATGGGAAGCCTTGGTGCATTGTATGGTCTTCAGGCTGGATATGGCGGAAATCTGATTTTTGAAACAACGGTCGATTCTGATGATAAAGCATGGGCGAATATAACAGGAAATTTGTCTGTATCTGATAATGTCGCAGTGCAAGGAGCGTTACAGCTTTCAGAACATGGCATTGAATGGGGTGAAAATAAGGTTATTTATCACGATGGAACAGCATTGCATATTGACAGTCAGGATGTAGCCATCAAAGCGAAAGTGTCTGTAGATGGCTCTATTGTGGTTGGCAATGTTGTGATTGATGAAAATGGTATAAAGTGGGGTGAGCATGAGTTTTATCATAGTGGAAACAGCAACAAGAAAGATGTTGATTGGACTATGAAAAACGCTTATGTGCATGGTACATTATATGCTTATGGTGATGCCGAGATAACAAAGCGTTTTATCACTAAGGGTGCATTGGAGTTTTTATATGGAGAACAAAAGCTATTGTTTACAGAAACGGACGAAGACACCCAGAACACAAGGCTTCTTTTTTACACAGACCTTGCTCTTATCAATGGGAAAGGAATCAAGTTTGGAGACAAGTATATTGTCAAGGTTAGGAATGATGATAAGCAGGTAGTCTCATTCTCCGCTCCTGGAATGATAATGAATTTGGGAGATAGTGATGGAGAGACAGCTACAAATCATATAGCACTTCAAAGTGAAATATGGAACTATAACAGTGCATACCGTATCATATCTCAATACGGAGACGGCAATTTCCCCAATTCATTTAGCGCAGGGTGTGCAAATGCTGGTCCAGTCGTGATACGCACTTATTATGCTGGCTCTGCTGATTGTGGAATTGTTTTGCCTCGTAATTTGAGATTGGGAAATGAGTCTGGGCCGTTATTGACAGGTTCTGGCGACAATGTACTGTTGTCTGTTCCGTATCTTCATATTGTCAATGATTTTCAGCAGACAGATTTTATACCAATCAACATTGGTGTTCAATCCACCACGTCATTGTTCAGAGACCAAACTAAGCCGTGGTCTGCAACGGTTCATTTCGATACAGAGGCAGAGTTTTTTGCATTTGACAAGCCTATTGAGGCCGATAGTTTTTCAATAAAAAGTGAGCAATACAAAACTCGTCTAATAGAGAATACACTATTCTTTGATGACGGCAAGTTTCTGGAAGGTGTGACAGATGGCATTAGGTGGTCTGGAAACGCATACTTTGACAGAAATCTTAGTTCGCAAAGATTTGCCAGTGGATTTGCTGGTTATGGCTGGGCAATCATGGAAGACGAAATGGTCGGTGGAATATCGGCCACATTTGATTCTTTGACCGTCCGTAAAAAGATGAGAGTATATGAACTTGAAGTTCAGAAAATATCGGTTACTAATGGTTCTCTTTGGGTAAGTGATTCTTGCTCAGGAGACGAAGTTATAGAATTGATATAATGGCGATTTATAGTTATAAGAGATATAAAATCCTGCTCCATGCAGATTCAAAAAAGACGCAAGGATTGCAGACTGGTGATATAGTTCGCAGACAATATTTTGATGGAACCAATGTCATATACTCTCTTATGTGTGTATTGGAGTATGGGCGTGAGCGTTCAAGAAACTCTGAAACTGGACTGTATGAAGAAAAGCCGTATTTCATCGGAGCATTGCTTGAAGGAGATGCACCACAACAAAATGAGATATTGGATTTTGCCAGAATCACAAACCTATTTAATGTAGATAGGTCTGGTGCATTATATCTTACTGCTTCAGACGATAAGGCACCGTTTATGGATGTGATTGATGGAATCGGTCGTAAAGCCAGCTTGTCTTGGCCAGAAAACATAGCCGTTGAAGGATTTGAGGATTCCAGTTCACAATACATCGTCAAGGGTATAGCAAATCTGAACATTCAATATGAACTATCTTCACAGGATAATAGTCGAATATTAACTGTAACTCGAATGTCAGAAAAGACAGAAGGGTTTGAGGGTCTTCAGCAAGATTTCTATCAATTTGTACAGAATCCGAACCGTGTATTGGTATCATATAAGATTCGGGCAAGTAAGCAAATGGAAGCTAAGGCAACGCTTGGATACATTGATGATTTACGGATTGATGGAGAGTGGACTGAAGCGATTACGGATGAATGGAAATACAAATTCCATGTCATAACCGTGGATTATTCTGGAAGGCATTTAAGGTCGTTTAAGCTGTCAATGGATAATCTGTCTGTTGGCGATGAGTTACAAATTGCTGATTTCAACATTATACTGCTTTCCAGTGTAGCAAACTTCGGAGACTCCAGCAATATGCGTGTCGGCAAACTTGATGGAGTTGTTGACCCTGTGTTCGGACAGCTTGAGGGATATGGTGCGTACCTGCAAAAGTTATATGCGGCTCATGCGGCCCATATTTCTGGAACGCTTACGGCTGGTGATGAAAATGGGTTTGGTGCCACATTCTATGCAGGTAAAATACATCGGAACTGCTTTGTCAGTTCATTAGATGTGTCGTTTACTTCAGACATTCATATTGACGATACATTGATAAACCCTACAGGACTTGGAATAGTGTATCGGTCTGGAACTGAAATAGAGATGGCGGCACAAAGTAATGAATGGCTTATCGCACACAATTGTCAAAGATATTGTTATTCGTTTTGGGCCTATGCAAAACGCCCATGTCAACTTGGAATACAGCAAAACGGAAAGAATGTTGGCACAATCACTATTGCCGCAGACCAAACCCATGAATGGAGAAGGGTTCATGTGTACTTTGATTTAATAAACCCTGAGAATGAAGGAGAAGATTTGCTGATTAAAATCATACCAACATTCTCAAAGTCTGTGTTTGACCAAGTATCATCTTCAGAAACCAATCCTGATGAATCCGTGTTTTATTTCACGGCTCCTCAATTAGAATCTGGAGAGTATGTCACCCAATACCAGCCGACTGATACAACCTTAAATTACACAGATGAATATGGTGCTTGGTTTGCACGTGGTGGTATTGGTGGCACTATGCAGAACCCTTTACTTCAGCTTAACTATGACGGACAAGGAAGCATAGGTACACGCAGCAAATCCATTGAGCTTAAACAAGACGGAAGTGGTCACTTGGCAAACAAGAACATCAAGTGGGATGAGGACGGAAAAGTTACATTTGGGAAGGACGTAACCCTAAATTGGGAAAATCTTGGTAGTTCAGCACAGGACAATATGGCGAACCGATATATGCGGATTATCGGTGAAGACACTTTTGTGATTATCGGTCAAGAAACTACTGAAGGTAAGACATATAGCCCAACTTCCATTACGCTTTCTTTGGAAGAAGTAGGTTTTTCATCAACTTCCAGCCAGCGTCACTGGTATTATAAGTTTGGAGGTGAATGGATTGCTATTGAAGATGGGAATGGGCCAACTTTAACTGTAACCCCAGATTCTCCTTGGTGGAACAAGGAAAGCTCAGTGACATTCAGGTGTGTTATCTCGCTCAATGATTCACGAACATATACCGATACATTTACTGTTAAAAAGCAATATGTTCAAGGATATACTGTAATTGTGACATCAAGTAAGGGAATATCATTCCAAAATGGAACTTGTGAAACGACTCTTACGGCACAAGTATATTACCAAGGGAAATTGGTAGATAGGGATTATGCCATTGATAATTTCAAGTTTATATGGAAGCGGTATGACGCAGCTACAATGGAAGAACTTGAATGCTCGAATGGTGTTAACGACACCCTTACACTTGATTATGAATTGGACGGAAGTGAGATATATGTTTGTGAATTGGCTACAGTAGATAGTTTCAATTATTCATTCCCAATAATATTCTAAGATTATGATTGAAAAATTAAACATAGGAGAAAAGACGCAGAATCAAGGTGTTAATGCGGCAGGAAAATTAACAGCCGAAGAATTTAACGCACTTACTGCGAAAGTAAATGAATTGATAAACCATGCAAACAAATCAGTATATGTATCGCAAGAAGAATACGATGAACTGGTTTCATCTGGGGATATACAGGACGATGTTGAATATAACATATATGAAGAATGATAGTTCGCAACGGAATTGAACTTACTGCCAGATATTATGGTACAAAAGTGATTTCTGCTGTTTATAAAGGCACTGTACTTATCTGGGAAGCCATAAACAGTTGTTTTGGTAGTGGATTCTGGATAAGGGAGAAAGCATGGAGCAGTACAGACGGATGGAAGAATAATAACTAACAAAATTTCAAATAAAATGGCTAAAAGACAGATTATCAATACTCCTATTCCGTCCATTGATACGGCATGGGATAATGGAACTGAAGCATATAGCGGAGAAGCTGTAGAGAATTTTATAAAAGCACAGTTTAAGTCAAAGGTTGGTGCGCTGTTTTTTGACGATAGTGAGGATGCTTTTTTAACTGTATATACGTTCAGGAACGAGGAAGACAAGACCACTTGGCTTTTAGACAAAAGCGATGAATCTCTTGTACTTGGCAAGCAGACTTTCAATGTTGCCAGCCGACATGGAGAGGGTACGGCTTATGTTGTTACCTTGACCGCACAAGGTGCTTCAGAGCCTAAGTTTACCAATACAAAGCGGCTCATTATCCCGATACGATTTACTTGCAAAAAGGCAACTACCGTAGCAGGAAACACTACAACCGAGGATATGGCTGGTATCAGCGGAACGATTGTTGTTACTGGTAGAAAGGCTGGAGTAAGCGGTAATTTTACTACTATTACTCCGTCTGATGGTGAAACACGTTACATTGACGCTGTTCCAGAGGACAGCGAAACTTATAAGGACTTCGACCTCGGACCCTATTTGCAGGATGGAGAGTGGAATTACAGAATAACCGTTCTCGAACCTGAAAAGCAGACCTCTTCCAGTGCCGTTTCAGTAAATGTAACAATGTCTGAATCTATGGGTCTGGAATATGCAGGAGAACTCGGACATCCGTTTGAGGGAGACACTGTATCACTTCCTTTCTATGTGAAAGGGTCTGTTGACAGACTTCTGCACTTGGAGGTGCTAAATTCTGACGGAAGTGAAGTGCTGGCAACACCAGAGCCGAGAGCTTTCAGTGCAAACCAAGGCGGCAGTGAGACTGTACAGAATATCGGAATAACCAAAGAACAGTATAAATTCACTCACGGTACATACCGCATTCATGCCTGGCTCACATTTGCATCCGACATCAACGGAACAAAAGTTAGTGAACAGACATTCGGTATCATGTACAAAGAAGATGGCAATAACACTATTCTTGTTGCCGTATCGGATGCTATTACCAATGCCGACAATTATGACAGCGTGACTTTGCTGAATTATGCGGTTTATAATCCGTCTGGAGAAAGCACAGAACTGAGTTTGTCTGTGGTTGACGGAATGGACGGCGATGTGGTGTATTATGAAGAAACTGCAATCTGTGAGAATGAGACCACATACAGCATGAACACTGTTTTGAATTGTGAACATGAGCTGGGTGACTTTGATGTGCAGGTATTGATTAAGGGCGGAGATGTACAGTATTATAGCGGAAAAGTAACTCTTTCAAACAATATTGACTTCTCGGCTCGTGGAACGGCAGACTTGGAGTTGATACCTAACAGCAAGATTTTTCATGGCACAGACAAACGTGGAAATTCATTTGTGTTTGACCCTGATACTCTTAAACTTGTTGACCAGACAAGCGACAACAAGACAAACATAATGAATCCCACGGTTGAGGGGTATATTAGAGAAGACAATATTGACCGATTGAGGCTTTTGCGTGGCAGTGTGATTGATTTGCCGTTTGAGCCTATCATTACGACAACAGGATTGCGTGTATCTGGCGTTGACTATTCTCTTACTATGGAATTTGACATCCAGATTAACCGAATAGTTGACGAATCGGCACCAGTTATCGCTTGTTATTCTGAAAATGGAGAATCGTTTGTCGGATTGAAGGTGTTGCCTGAACGAATACTTGTTCTTGGTACAGGACAAGGACCGATTTCAACCCCAGATATGGCAGATTATTATCTGGAAGAGGGGTGCCGTATGCACATAGCTGTAAATATCGTCAATAATCTGCGTAACGAGGGCTTGAACTATATGCGCATATTTGTGGACGGAATCATGCAGCGTGAATACACCTACCAGAATACACAGACTTCGCCTTTCTGTGGCGCAAGCGGAAGCAACGGACATCTTGTTCTTGGTTCGACTGGGTGTGACCTTGACATTTTCGGAATGAGAATTATGCTTGACCAGTCATTGAGTTCTTCTGATATTCAGCAGGACTATAAGGCTTCTATGTCAAACATAACTGATAAGAGAGCCTTTGTTACCGCAAATGATGAGATTATGTCTGGAAGCGTTATTGACTATGATAAGGCTAAGGCCATTTACAATACGATTCTCTATCGTCTTCCTTCTAATGCAAAATATCCCACATTTAACAATGACCCAGGTTCTATTAACAATGTGGTTATGGAGGTCAATATAATAGGAGATGAGAAGCACTCTGGTATTTTCAGTAGTGTTGAAATCAAACGTCAAGGTTCTACTGCAAAAAAATATTATTGGCCAAACATATCATCCAAGCTATGTAAGGAAGATACAAGCAAAGGAATTGTAAAAGGAACATTCACATCTACAGGAATAGACCCAGAAACAAGCCTTCCTTATTACAATAAGACCAACTATTATCAATTGGATGACTCACAGCCGAAATCAAAGAAATGGGTTGGGAAGTCAAATTATGCTTCGTCTATGCAAAGTCATAAGATTGGAGCTACTGCTGCATTCCATGATTTACATCGTATATGCGCATTACCAGCTGGAGGCTTTTCATACGACCAAACACACCCAGATACACCGTCAAGACGTGCGGTATTAGAAAAGCCGTTCTTGTGCTTTTTTACCGATGCTGAACATTCAACTCCTACGTTTTGTGGCTTCCAAACTTGGGGTGCAGCAAAAGGTGACAAACCGACATTTGGTTATGACGATGATGAAGAAAGCGATTCATATACGCCTGACTATATCATGGTTGAAGGTGCAGATAACAATGTCACTGGAGCTAACTTTGAAACTCCGTGGATACCTTCAGAAATGTTATATGTTCCAGATGAGGAATCATTCTGTTATAACGGTGCGCCGAATTTTGACTTTGACCTTGGATTATTGAATGAAGATGCGGAAGATGATGACCCATTGAAAGACCATCCGACAGGCGGTGCGGTAAATTCAATTAATAATTATCTTATTCCTGGATTCAATATGGTCTATTTGTGTAATCCGAATCTTCGTCCGTTTGCTGGCGGTCTTACCGCTCTTAATCAAGCATATCTTAGAGATAAGGCAAGACAGGCAGACCCGAACAATACAGAAGAGTTGGAACTTGAAGCCAATGTACATTATTGGAACTCTGACACATCCAGCGGAGAATATCTGAATGTATATCGTATGGATTACATAAATGATGTATGGGTTGACGCTGGGTTGTTTACTTCTTCGTCTAAGGACGAACGAGGATTTAATGTGATTACTACGGCTGTACTGAATCTGCGCACACAACTTAGCATTACAGATTCAGACCTGCTTGGTATGTCTGCTGAACAGAAGAATGATTTTCTGATAGAGAAGCGTGTGGCACTGTTCAAATCCCAGTTCCCTACTTGGTTTGACGTATCCGATGCCTTGTTCCACCAATGTTTTATCAAGTTGGTAGCTGGAACCGATAACCGTGCGAAGAACACATACTATTGGATTGAAGGAAACATTGACCATAAGATTCGCTTTGACGGCGATGATATGGATACTATTTTCAAAACTGATAATAAGGGCCAGCAGTCAAAGAAGTATTGGATTCTTGAAGATGATAAGGATGAATATGGTGCATGGTTCTGGAATGGCAGAAACAACGCATTATTCCGACTGATTGAAATGGCTTATGAAGATGATATGCGCACTATGATGAACCGTATCTTTGCTGCAATGGCTACATTGAGCGGTTCCGTAGAAAACTTCTTTCAAAACTATTTCTATTACGTTCAGGAATATTTCCCTGCCGTAGCGTACAATGAAGCTGGAAGGTTGCTTTATGAAACAGCCCAGCTTTATTATGACGGTATCCATCCATCAGAACCAGGAGTGTCGTATGGTTATAAGGAAATGCCTATTACACAATCTCTTGGGAACCAGCTTCATGCAGAGCGTGCGTACATGGTAAAACGTCTTGCGCTTATAGAGAGTTATGCCAATTATGGAGACTTCAGTTTGAACGGTACGGACAGTATTACGTTCACATCGACTGGTAGCTCTACATATAATATCAAATGGACTGCTTATCAAGACATATTCCCAGTTGCTGCATTTGGTCAGGCATTGGATTATGGTACCGATGAGGATGGTGTAAAGCACACTAAGCCTTGGCGTTTGAAAGCAGGACATACATACACAATATCAACTCAAATGAGTGGAGAGACAACAGTAGCAATACATGGTATGTCGTTCTGTTCCAGCATTGATAATCTTGGTGCCAACGCAATTAAAGGGAACTTGCGTATAACAGGTAAAAGATTGAGGAATCTGGTTATGCCGAAGTTGAGTGCAAACTTTGTTCCGTCATCTATCGTTATGGCCAGCAACTTGAATTTAGAAGTCATTGACTGGAAGAATATAGACTTTTCTAATTCTAATCCAGCATTTGATTTTACGTCTATGATGAGTTTAGTAAAACTTGATTTGTCTGGATGTAGTGGTATTACTGGTGTAGAAGTACCGCATACGGCCTCATTGACATCATTGTTCCTTCCATCTGGAATGACACGCTTGGAATTGAATGATATGCCGTCCTTAAAGGAGTTTTCCATTGATGATGTAAGCACGCTGAATAATGTACTTATAAACAATGCGAAAGCACCAGGCGTTGATACATTGGCAATAGCAGGTTTGTTGCGAAACAATGCAAAGAACTTGTACTCATTATCTATGCTTAATGTAAATTGGAATGCTCTGCCTGTATCTACATTGATGTGGATTGCCAGCATTGCGCCTTATTCATACGGTGTTACAAGTGAAAAATACTCATTGACAGGAAAGGCAACATTGGACCAGTCTGCAATGAGATTAACATACGACAATAAGCGCACGCTCGTTGACAAATACGGCAACATAGATTCCACATCGAATATCCTTGCTTTGACGTATGATAAAATACAGATAAGCCAGATTTCTATTGTCGGAAAATCGTACATCAGTAAAACTGGAACAGAGCAGTTCTCTGTAGCCGTAACACCAGTTACGGCCAATAATGTTGCCATTACTGTTGATGATGATGGTAATGCGCACGAAGATGTAAAATTCTGCTTTGTCGATGAAAGCGGAGATGAAATGACACCGTTCCAGTATTGTAATTGGCAGGATGCTGTCAAGGGATTGTTGAATGTCACAAACGTAACAACGGAAGCTGCTGGAACTCGTTATACATTACGTGCCATTGTGAAAGTTATTTCTGGCGGAACGACAAAGGAACTGACAGCCGATATGCAAGTTGCGTTTTATTTGCGGCATCCGAAAGTTGGAGACTTTGCGTATGCAGACGGTACTTTTGATGACCAGTATCAGAAAGACAAGACGTTGGTCGGTATGGTGTTCAAACTTGACCCGATGTATCAGGGTGAAGGAGATGCTTCACCTATTACATATTCTGGGTTCAATAAACCATCTGAAAGCGTAAAGCAGGAAAAGTCATTGGTTGGCTACCGTGTTCTTGTTGATTGTAAGGAAAACGCAACTATCAAGAGCAAAAATGGAGCAATCAATACATACAACAATGCCTGGGGATTGTATCCTGAAAATGCCGAAGGCAATGACGGAATGACCAGTACAAATGGATTCACTACTGATTTCGGAACAAAGATGGCCGAGATTGCTAATATGAGCAGTGTGTTTGACACGTCTATGGCAAACATTGGTAGTAATACTGAATGGCCGAGTGGAACATATATCTATCCTGAGAATGTATTGGATTACAATAATGAAGATGGTTTCAAGGAGTTTTCTAATGCAAGTGCGCCTGGTGATTTTAATGGTGCGACAAAGACACGTGCAGTTGTTAGACACATGGAGCAGATATTCAATAACTATCTACAAAGTGCTGATAATGATGATGTGTTAACTTCTTACACAGAGACCGACCCAGAAACAGAAGAGGGTACATTGCGCTCGATAACCAATTTGCCTACTACACTGGAAGAGCTTGGAGACATGATGGAAATCTTGGAGAAGGCAAATGGAGACTTGACAATATTCCGTCAGTTTGCTTATCCAGCGGTATATTCATGTTATTTGTATGAGCCTAAAGTAAAAGAAGGCGAAACTCTTGATGAACAATATGCTAAAGGAAAGTGGTTCTTGCCGTCTCAGGGCGAATTGATGAGGCAGTTTATGTTTTTTGCTAAATCAAGAACTGGAGGATGGACCAACGATTATAACGATGGATACAATACAAGTCCGTCAACTACTGTAATTGATGATATTATCAGGGATGCTTATAATTCTCCTGACAGCAATCAGATTAAGAACAATGTAAGTCTTGAACACATTGAAAGTGGAGAATATACATCAGCAGAGTTGACTGCAATCAACCAATACTTCCAGTCATTAGTTGAATGTGACAGGCCGTTGTATTCATTGATTTTATGGCGTGCAATGGTTGCTGGAGCCTCAGCACCATTCACGAATCACTCATTGGGCAACCACTGGTCATCCACCGAGTACAGTTCCAACAGCTCGTGGTACGTCTACTTCAGCAGTGGCGGCACTTGGTACGTCGGCAAGTACCTCAGTTACGCTGTGCGGCCCTCTGTAGCGTATAGTTTTATGCTTTAATCTTCACTGGCGAACTGCCTTTGGGCAGTTCGCCTATAATGCAAAATAATGTTAATTATGAAAGAGAACGATGAATTGACACCAAGTCAGAGATATGAAAAAGCCCATACTTCTTATGATGAATTAAGAAATTTATTGGAGGCTTCTACACAAGAAAAGGTGGTTTTAACAAAGAAAGAAATTGAAAAAGGAAAAGAACGTAAAAGGGTCATTAAAGACAATCCTAAAACGTTTGTTAATACTCCAATATATAGAACATACCATCAATCAATGACGTTGATGATGCAAATAATACAGCTTATGCCAAAGAAAACTGTTAAGATAAGCGATGAAATGTTGCATTATTTAATGGAAGCTATACGGTGGTCTTCTGCGGCGTATGAACAAAATAACATATTCGTCAAACATAATTCTCTTTGTGAGTCTATTTCTTTAATGACTACAGTTCGTGTCTGTGTCAACACATCGAGGTCTTTGAATTTGATTGGCAAAGCTAAGGCTACGCAATTATTATCGTCTATTGATTCGATATTACGCCAATTAGTAGCATGGCGTGGCTCACTAAAAGACGAGGGCGGCAATGATGAACGGTAACGCAAGCATTGTCGGAGAGTCTGAGCTGCTGTTTTCATACGGGCGGCATACTCCTTGGTTCAATATGGGAATCATCGGGAGTTACAAAGATGCAATGCCGCAGAAACCAACATTGGGCAACCACTGGTCATCCACCGAGAACAGTTCCAACAACTCGTGGAACGTCAACTTCAACAGTGGCAACACTTGGAACAACAACAAGTACAACAGTAACGCTGTGCGGCCCTCTGTAGCACATGAAACAGATGCGTGGATTAAGCTGAGGAAGACTGTTCAAGAGGCTTACGAAGACTGCTGTAGAGGTAAATCTTCCAGCAAACAAGCCCAAGAATATATCCCTCATGCCGATGAAGACCTTGATGTGTTGACCGACGAACTGATTTCTCGCACTTACTATCCAAGCACATCGACTTGTTTTCTTGTCAAATATCCGAAATGGAGAGAAGTATTTGCCGCTGCTTTCAGAGACCGCATCATACACCATTGGGTTTGCATAAGGTTGGAACCGTTGTTTGAACTGCGAAATATACATCAGAACAACGTGACCCATAATTGCAGGAAAGGTTTTGGAACAAAGACTGCGGTAAAAGCTGTTGCCGATGGTATAAAGTATGTTACAAATAACTATCAAGAAGAAGGCTGGGTTTTCAAAGGTGATTTGGTCGGTTTCTTTATGACCATCATAAAGCGAAGGATGTGTGACAAACTGTTGTCGTTCATTAAACATCGTTATCATGGTGATTATAAGAAACTCCTGTTATGGCTTGTTGAAATTATCGTCATGCACCATCCAGAAAAAGATTGCGTGTTTAATTCAAATCCGAAAGACTGGGTGAATCTGACTGCCAACAAGTCACTGTTCCGATGTGAGGAAGGGCGTGGTTCTCCGATAGGCAATCTTACGACCCAGCTATTCGCCAATTTCTTTATGACCGAGTTTGACGCTTGGGTTCAGAATAGGTTAAGGGAAATTGATGTTAAATGGTCGTATAACAGGTTTGTCGATGATTTTATTATCGTTTGCAGTGATAAGAAGAAATTGTTAAAACTGATAGATATGATTGCCGATAAACTTGGCGATATGGGGCTATTGCTTCATAAAAACAAGCGATACATCCAGCCTGCTTCACATGGAGTGGCGTTTGTCGGCAAATATGTAAAGAATGGAAGGATATATCTCAGTAATCGTACACTTGCTCGTTTCCAAGAAAAGATACACGGATTCAATCTTTATTTACAGCGACCAGAAAAAGAGATTACGATAATGGAATTAGAACATATCAGAGCCACTGTTAACTCATATCTTGGATTTTGCAAGGGTTGTGAGACATACTGGAGAAGAAGGGATATACTTTGGGATTTCTGTCATAACCATCAGAAGTATTTTTCTCATAACAGAAGCTGGACAAAAATCAAACTCAAAAAGAAGTTCAAGCCTATTTTTAATTAAAGAGCAGTTACATGGTACGATATTATTTTGAAGAAAAGCCGAATACAATAAAGATTGGCTCGACTTTACGAGGGAAGCGTTACATCTTTGTCAATTTGGATGTCAAAGAGCTTTCAGATAATGAACAAGACGAGGCAAGCGTTCAATACAAATACGACTGTTATAGCATGAGATTTGTGTTGTCAGAGCTGTCTATTCCTTGTCTGGTTGCCAATATGCCTAAAGAGTTCATTGTATTGGCTAATGAACATGAAATCAAGTTGATTATTCAAGCATTCAAGGCAGATGATGATATTGAAGCATGGAAGGCCATCAGGACTGCGCAAATAGAAGCGTATGATTCCAGCCCTTATGTTAACAATTTCAAACTGAATGGCGTGAATGCTTGGCTTGACAAAAACACAAGGGTCGGATTGGTCAATATGCTTAATTCTGACTGGGGAGATACGCCAATTCCAGATTTGTGGCTCAATGCAGAACATCCAATATCATTGCCAAATGCTGAAACAGGATTGGCGTTGTTGAGCGAAATCGAGAAATATGCAGCACAATGTTATTCTACTACCCAGCGGTTATTAGTGTCGGTTAAAAACATGACAAAGCTAAAATCATTTGATGATTTACGCAATTTTGACTATAAATCCGCATACCCAGAACAACTTGATTTAACTGTCTAAAAAGTAGTCGCATGGCAAACGTAACAACAGCCATGCGACTATTCGTTTATAAAGACAGATTCAAAATGGGAGTAATAGCAAAAGGCGAAATAACACTGAGTAATGTGAACGATGCTTATACTGTATCGCTCACAAAGACTTCATGTGTTGTCAATGCCGATTATGACGGAAGCAATCCCAAATTAGATGAAGCATATACTACCATCAGCGTAAAGCGTGGTGACAAAAAACAATGGTTTAAGGTTGCTGTAATATCAAAAACGAATGATAGCATAATCATCACGAATGCAAGTATGCCATCTGGAGGTGATGAGTCCACCTTGTTTGAGGAATGTGTTTTTCGATTTGATAGCGTTCCTACTGATGTTTTGGAAGGAAGTGCAACCATCCAGATTTCAACCGAAGATGGATATGTGGCTGATGTTGTATTCTCATATACGGTAGTCCGTGAAAGCACTATGCTTGACTGGATACAGGAGTGGGAAGGAAATAAGACGCAGATAGGTGGCAATTCAATCATCACCCCCAGATTATTTGTTGGTAAGAAAATCACTAATGGTGAAAATTATAACTCCATATTCAATGTTCCACAGCTTACAGGTGTGTACATTGGCCCTGCTGGTGAAAACGGAAACAGTTGTGGAGTCTATGGATATAAGGCTGGCGGTGAGATTTTTCATTTGGACGATACTGGCGGTTATATTGGCGGATGGACCATTAATACAGAAGGAATATATAGTGCAAAAGGTGCGTTACGGCTACTGGCCAGTGGTACTATAAAGGCTGTAAATAGTGAAGGTGATTCAATTTGGGAGATAAAGGAAAACGGCGATGCTTTCTTTGCATTTGAGAATGTTAAGTTTTATGCTAACGGAGATGCAGAATTTGCTGGTACGATAAAATCTAAAGATGGCCAAATTGGAGGATGGACTATCAATGATAATAATCTATACTCTACTCAAATAGGGATAAATAGTAGTGGAAAATATATTGCTATAGCCAACATTGCATCAATTCCAATGTATAACGGAGATTGGAATGGAAACCATTTCGCATGGGTTAAGGCGTATGGCGGAGTCGCTATGTATTATTCGCAAAGTTCTGATTTTGGATTTGTTGCATATAAAAGTTCGTCAAAAGTATTTTCCGCTGGTTCTGTGAACATGATTGCAGGATGGAACTTTGACCACAACTCATTATGGTCTGGAAATAAGAATAACACTATTGGAGCCTTTACAACCAGTGGAATAACTATAGGAAGCAATGGAATCCGTGGTATTAAATGGTATATTGACAGTAATGGAGATATATCATTTATGAACGGACAGATAAAATTTACAGCCAACGACAATGGAGGTGAAATTGTTGGATGGAAACTCAACTCACAGCGTTTTTCGACAAAAAAAGTAGCACTTGTATCCGATAGTTCAAACACAGGATTATATTTGTCGGCGAGCTCTGAAGCATCGTTCAATACAACAGCCTCATCATCATTAAAAGATTTTATTGTCTCAAAAGGTGGTGTATATTTGAATGTTTCGTCAAATAATGCTGTATTCGGAGCATACAATTCATCTGGAGGAAAGATATTTATTTTACAAAGCAATGGAACAAACTCTATTGCAGGGTGGAATTTTGATGACGCTGTATTGTACACAGGAACGAAAGCAACTTCTGGATTTACAGCAAGTGGTAGCATTACACTTGGACCGACAGGGTTGCGAGGGTATAAATGGCGTTTTGAGAACAATGGGTCAGGAGCCGTAGCTGGTGGAAATATTAGTTGGGATTCGGCTGGAAATGTGACATTTGCCTCCAGTGTAAAGATTGGGTGGAGTAATCTTGGTGGAACTATCATTAACAGCGAAGGTGTGTTTGCTGGTAAAATATCGGCAGACAACATTACCGCTGGTACAATCTCCACAGCTAACATAAGAAACCAGAGTAATACTTGGTACTTGAATCAAGATGGGTCAGGAGCTTTGGCTAATAGTAAGATAACATGGGGAGCTGATGGTACGTTAACAGTACAAAATTCAAAGTTGACAAATGTTTTGATTGATGGGGCTATAAAAACTCCATTTCGGGATGGTCAATATTCTTTAAGTAATAGTGGTCCTATTACAGTATCTACTCTTGGCTTACAAAACAATAATAATGTAGTTATACCAGGTGCAGGAGGTAGTTGGAACACTGCGGTCACTATTCCATTTACTACTGAATACAATGGTTTTAGAGCAATCATTATGAACGATGATTGGGGGTCACAAGTTGCTGGTGGAAGTTGGAGTGTAGATGCTCCAACTGGAAAATACTTTTTTGAAGATGGAGTAGCCAAAAAGACCTTAACATTGAACAAAAATACAGGAGTAGAAATGATAGGCTATGGAGATAATAACACCTTCAAGGGTTGGATTATTTTGAACCGAATAGAAAAAACAGGTGATAAAGGATTTCCATTGCATATTTGTTTTTGTGGTATCGTTAACAATGGTTCTTTAGTTAGAATCAAAAAATATCACGATGAGGAAATTACAGTATCAAGACTTTCAGAAGGCATATATAGAGTTGCTTTCAGTCAGGCTTGGAGCGATGTTGATAATTACATGGTTTTTTTGACAGGGCAAGCAAATGAAGCAGGAAGATATGCTTCCATATATCGCAAAACAGCGACATATTTTGATGTGTATTGTGGCGATGATGCTTCTGCAAATGATGGAAATTTTCAGTTTATGGTTGTAAATGTTTCACAGGCGTATTTAACTTATAATGCGTAAAGATATAGAACTACATATCAAGACAAATGACATTGTTCTTGTTGCAACAAACAAGACAAGAATTAGAACATTTAGGTGGGTAAGCAACCCATCTGGGCTATCTCGTTATATATATGGCGAGATAGACGTTCCAGCGGTAGTGTCAGAATCAAAAGTAAGAGATGGAGGTGTGTTTGTCAATATACCTTATACTCCGAAATACAAAGAGTTTATGATACGAGTTCGCCGTGTGTATGATGACGGCTCGTATATCTATCTTTATAACCGTAAAGATGGTTCCGAATGGTTTTTAGCACAAGTTGGAATGTATGGAGGAGAAAAGGAAAATTGTTATGCCTCATTACTATACGCCATTTCAGAAGGAACATATTATATATCGCTTAAAGACGAAATAGCTACCATATATTCCAGTATTCAAAGTGACTTCAATATAGTTGATGCAAATCGACAGAACGCTAACTGTTTGCTGGCTTGTTTTCCGTCAAATAGTTATCGTTATCCTTTGACTGGTGTTGGTCTCGCACGATGGATAAACGCCCACAATATCAATGCTGGAAATCTGGCAGAAATAATCAATCGTGAATTTGCAGAGGATGGCGTCATAGTAAAGAATGCTACATACAATTATGACACACAACAAATGGAAATGGATTTGGACGCTTCAAGTAAATAATAATGGCTACATATATAGTAAAACCGAACCAAAATATATTTGATGTTGCCTTGCATTTGTATGGCAGCATTGAGGGGCTGTTCGACTTGTTGATAACAAATGACTGGTTGAACATGACAACAGACCTTGAAACAGGTATGGAAATTGAATATCACGAGGACTTCATAATTAATTCGTCTATTGTTGATACATTCGATGATGAGAACATAACCCCTTCTAATGGTAGTAGGCATATTTACATCAAGGCCCCAGAGCAACCATTAGTGATATGTGTGCTCGTCAATTCTGAAGTTGTCAATGTATTGTTGACATTGGGGGGAGAAGGAGACATGATTGTTGACTGGGGAGATAATTCAGAACTGGAAACAATCACTCTTTCACATACAAATAAAAAAGTAGAGCATTGCTTTGATAATGTGGTTGAAAAGCGTAGAATCAAGGTTTATGGCACATTCAGCCTTACATATTGTGATGCCACATATTTGTATGGAGACTTATTGTTGATGCGTCCACAAACCATAGACGAATATATAAGCCACTCAAACGGATTCACGCTGAAAGGTCTATTCTTGTGTGAAGGAACATACAAAGTTGATTTAAGGGGGTGTACAATTGCAGACCTTTTACCAATTGGGGATATGAGCCTTCAGGAGTTGAATTTGCTTCAAGTACAGTTTACTTCGCAAGACGTATTGGATGATTATCTTGAATATATCGTCAATAATTACGGAACAAGAAGGAACTGCACGGTCTATCTTGATACGGAGCCTTCTGAAAGAGGAATGGCTGCTATCAATACGATTATAAATGAAGAAAGCTGGAACGCTTCAGGAAAATGGAAGTTTATTATTAACGACATAACATATACTGCTTCATAATGGCAAGAACATTGACTGAAATATATACGGTAGCCAAACAATGCCGTGACAAATATTTAGAATTGACAGAGTTTCAGAATGACTCTAAAATGTCAATTCTGGATGCCTTTACTTGGGTTACTTCTTCATGTATCTGGGCGTTTGAAAATATACTGGATGTCTTTAAGGTTGACCTTGCAAAAGACCTGCAAAACCGTGTCAATGGCACTCCAGCCTATTTTGCAAATGCACTGTTGAAGTATCAATCTGGCGACGACTTGGTGATTAGTGAGGATGGTGCTTCATTTTCTTATGCTACGATAGATGAGAGCAAGCGCATTATATCAAAGGTCTCGTATTCAGAAGTGGTAGAAGACGGATACCATGACAAGCTGGCTATATACAAGATTGCGACTGGAGAACCTGGGGCATACGCAAGAATAGAAGAGGATGAATTGTTGGCTATAAGAGCATATCTCGGTAAGATATTGTTCGCTGGCCAGCACGCAATGGTTGTGAGCCGTAACGGAGATGTGCTTATTCCACGAGTGACTGTATATCACGATGGGGCAATCAGTGAAGATGAATTGTACACCAATATAGAAAACTCATTGAATGATTTTATAGCAAACATGAGTTTTGACGGTATGTTGTATGCCCAGAAAATCATCGACTGCATCCAGAACGCAGAGCACGTTACTGATGTGGAGGTTGATAGGACTGGAACGGACCAACAGGGCATCTTTATTGCGATGTATGATGATGACAATAATTTGATTGAAGTTGAAGACAGCGTTGAGCAACGAATAGGCAGGTACGTCATTCCTAACAGCGGATATATCAAGCAAAGCACTCGTTCTGGAAAGGAAGAGAACCTTCAGACATGGAGAGAGGCTATCACACTTAAATTGGAAGATAAACAATGAGGTACACGATTAATTTTGACAAGACCATAAACCAACTTGTTCCGTATTATATAGGCGGAAGAAAGTTGGTTTTGTACCTGCAAGCATTGATGAAGCCGTTGCAGACTCTTAATGCCGCTTTTTCCGAATATGCAAAAGAGCAGCGTATTGAAGCTGCCATGACATCACAAATATTTTATTTTGAATGGTTCCTAAACCGTAAGTTCAGCAAATATTTCCTGAACGGAGGTCAGATAACAATAAAAAATGGAGAGCGTCTTGGCGTGCCTATTCAATGGGAAAACGCTGATGTTGATGCGTCTGAGGATTTGTTGCTCTATAAGGAAGAAGAAGGAATAAAAAATGTAGCCTTATACCACTCCAATGAACAAACCGATGGTAGTTCACACAGTTTCGTTGTCAGCTCTCCAGCAATAAATACCCAATTGATTTCTATTGAAAATTATAAGGCTATGTTGTCTCATTATATAGACAAGTATCGCCTATCTGGTAAAACGTATGTCATTAAAATAAACTCTTAATGAAAGAATTTAGCGCACAAACTGGTGGCCGTTATACTTATGTCGATGACATTATCAACCTTCAGGAATTATCGCTTGCATTCGGCGAATTATTTGATGAATGTGATAATTTTATCGTCAGTGGATGCGCTGTGTCAGGCACATCAATCGGAAGCGGTTATGTATATTTGAATGGCAAACTGCGATATTTCTCTGGAGCTTCAGGAATTTCTCAATGGCCTCAGTATATTTACGAAGTAAACCAAAAAGAATCGGTTGCGTATGCAAGTGGTTCAGATAAAGTAGGTCGTACAGTATATGGATGCACTTGTGGACCGACAATCCCTTCTGTAGTTGATTCTGTTACAGGCAATATACCTGTAGCTTTGAGTATAACACAGGATGGCGGTTTGCTTATGAAGGATGCTTTTATAGGTAAGTATGCGTTATTGCTTAATCCTGTAAAGGGCGCACAGACTGTTAATGGTACAGTAAAGTTCAACAATGATGTCAACATCAACGGATTACTTGTTGCATTGTCAGATATGGAGTTCAGGTCTGGAAATACGTCTTGCAGGATTGGCTACAATTCCAGTCATAACCTGACCATAAAATCACAGACTGCCAATGGAAATAATTATAGCGTTGTCTTGAAAGACGGTACAGGTATTGAGTTCTATGTAAATGGAGCGTTAAAGATGACGATAGGCACAGAGATTGTATTTAATGCCAACACTTCTCATGGAACAAACGCTTCAACTGTAGGAAGCATTAGAACTACAGGTACGCATATTCACAATGTTAGTACAGCAACGGATAATGGTGAGCTTAACCTTAATATGCTTGGTTATAATGGTGGAACGTCCTATTTCAGAAATACTTATATTGGAAATGGAAAAGGGAAAGCAATACTAAGCATAAAGGGGAGCGATAGTTCCGTATTGATTTCTGGAGTAACGACTATAGCGACTGATGGGCTGGAAGGTATCGTATTGCTGTCATCTGTGCCGAAAACAAATATGGCGTTACAGAAATCTGTTATATGGAAAGATTCCAATAAAGATGTTATGGCATCTATTGGATACTTAGATGCCAATAAACAGACGTTCAGCATTAAGAACAATGTATCTGACATAATAATAACAGGTACAGGATATGTTTCTATCGGTCCTGCAATCAAAGAAAATGGTGTGTTACTGTCAGAAAAATATGCGTTAAAAGAGTCAGTAAATATTTCCCTCTCGTTGAAGGCTGATACTAATAAGGTATATTCAAAGACCGATGCGGATAACACATTCGCAAAGAAAGCGTCTGGACTATCTCAATTTATCACCACAACAAACACACAATCCGTATTGCGTTCTCAAATCGGCGCACTTGGCACATCTGATTTGAGTGGATACGCCGTAAAATCCCAGTGTTTAGCTGATATGGCTACTACAGAAGAGAATAAAAAGAAGATAAGGGATAACATCGGAGCAGCGGCAGTGGGAGATTTCCAAACAAAATTAAAGGATTCTGGATGGATTACCATCAAAAACGGTCTGTATGTTCGTCAAATTGGAAATGTCGTAAGCATACAAGGCCAATTAAAGACAATTCATAGTGGAATATTGTTCAACATACCTAACACTATAGACCCACCTACGCACGCAGTATATCAATCATTTTCTTTTAGTAACAGTAGAAACTGGACGGTATCAATTAAAGGCAATTCACGCCAGTGCAGAGTGTTATATTGTAGTGGAAGTTGCGGTAACACAACAGATTTTTCAATCACTTATATGGTATAGCAATGAGAATTATAGGCAACGTAAAAGATTCCAAGTCGCTTGCAAACAATGAGCGACTTGCGTTTGAAAGAAGAAACAAACAAATTGAACATGAACAATCAAAAGTACATGAACCCGAACCTTCCATTAATTCCGTTGAGGAGACAGAAGGTGAAAACAAAAAAGAAGCACAAAAGCAAGAAGCCTCAACAAAAAAGAAGCGCACCAAGAGTCAGGTTTAGTGAAACCGACATTGCTATTGAACTAAGGCTTAACGCACCTCTTGAATATGATTTTATCATTGAGGCTGGAGGATATGAGCCGTTGCCAGAGTTTATAGAGCAGATAGGGTACACTTCATTGAACCCCTATTTCAAGTCCGTCAGGTTTAGAAAAACACTGATGACATACCGAAAACAAGGGTGCAGACAATGGAGAAAGACATCTCCCCCATCTTCCCAAATGATAAGGGAAAGGATGCGAGTACGAAAGAAAAAGATGAGAATCTAATGTTAAAAATACAGCGTCAGAATAATATTTTTGACGCTGTATTTTCATCTGACTGAAATTTTGAGTATATTTGCAACCACTTTCCAAATTGAAATACACCATCTTCCCCTTTGTTTTATTTATAACGATAATCGTATGAATGAATTTACCGTGTCAGTTCGTAAGCTGACCGATGAAGAATTGATGCGAGAGGCGTGTGAATCAACTTTTATGGGGAAAAGCCATGCTTCGCTTTTAGACCTGTATAAAGCAGAACATTCGCCTGTGCGCACACAAATGTTTTGGGTTACGCTGAAACATATTCCTTTGTTCATAAGCACACACCTTCTTAGGCACCACGTAGGGAGTGTTCCATTCCAGCTTACTTGTAGGGATGACCGTAAAGGTGGAAACCCTGGGATGAGAAGCAAGATTGATGAAGTAATCAACAAGCTGAAAGAGGTCAGAAACTATGAGAGAATAGCTACACGCACAATGACATTGGATGATGTATGTGACGAGCTTGAATGGCTGAAAGACAATGCTGACCGCTATACCCCAGTCAATCTGTCTCTGCTGGTCAATGCCCAGTCATTGATTGATATGGCGAAATTGAGGTTGTGTAATCAAGCACACGCAGAGACTCGTATCGTATTTAATCGTATCAAAGAAGAAATAGCAAAAATTGACCCTTCGTTGGCTTCCATGATGGTACGCAAATGTGTGTATCGTGGAGGTCTATGTGGTGAGATGCGTTGTTGCGGTTTCAATAACACGCAAGCGTTTCAGTCTGAAATGAAGGACTATGCAAGCAATTTCAGTTGCAAGCAAATCGGACTTATGAATGCAGTAAAGCAAGATTAAGTTAATGGAAAGAATGGTAGTAAAGCGTGATGGGCAAATCGTCAAGTTTGACCTGTCTAAAATTGAAGGAGCAATTCAAAAGGCATTTAACAGCCAAAACGAGGATTATGACGCAGATGTAATCAAAACTGTTATAGGTAATATCCCTATGCTTTTAGAAACTCCGATGTCTGTAGAAGATATACAGGACATTGTAGAGCGTAGCTTAATGGCGCATGGCCATTACAAAGTTGCAAAGTCATTTATTTTGTATCGTGAAAAACACAATGAATCACGATTCATTAAAGAAAGATTGGATTATATGGAAAAATATAGTCTTTCTTCAGACAATGCAGCTACATCGTCTGAGACTGATGCTAATGCTAATGTAACTATGAAGAATGTGGCTAACCTTGAAGGAGAAGTGTATAAGACCACAAATAGAATCATTCAGCGACAACGAATGAAAGACAAGTTGAATGAAATGTTCCCAGAAATTGCGAAACAATACGAGAAAGATTTGGAGCATCATATTATTTATGCCCATGATGAAGCATCTACGCCAGTATTGAAGCAATACTGTATGGCTGTCAGTTTGTATCCTTTAATGACGGAAGGTGTAGGAAATATAGACGGCGTAACTCCGTCTGAACCAAATGACTTGCAATCGTTTAGTGGGCAGATTACAAATTTGGCCTTCTTACTTTCATCTCAATGTAAAGGAGCGGTCGCATTTGGAGAGTATTTCATTGCACTCAATTATTACATCATTAAGGAGTTCGGATGTAACTGGTATGAAAAGCTGGATTGTGTAAGTACGTCCGACCATAGCCTTATCCATAGGACGATAAAGGACAGTATATTGAAAGCATTTAAGCAATTTGTATGGGGTATCAATCAGCCAGCAGGCAATCGTAGTTACCAGTCTCCGTTTACTAACATTTCGTATTATGACAAGACCTATTTCGAGTCTCTGTTTGGAGGCTTCTATTATCCAGACGGCACTCAGCCTGAATGGAAAGCCATAGACACGCTTCAGCGTCTATTTATGAAATGGTTTAATAAATTGAGACTGAAGCAAGTCCTCACATTTCCAGTAGAGACTTTCGCAATGGTCCATGATGGCAAAGACATTATTGATAGGGATTACAAAGAGCTGTGTGCCGAAATGTATGCAGAAGGACATTCTTTCTTTACTTATATTTCAGACAGTGCTGATTCATTGGCGAGCTGCTGCCGTTTGCGCAATGAACTGGCAGAAAACACTTTTAATCCTACATCTGGCCTTACTGGTGTTATGACTGGAAGCTGTAATGTGATTACACTTAACATCAATAGAATTATACAGGATTGCGATAGAGCTTATGGGCTGAAACGAAATGGTGGCTGGAAAGAGAACACGTCGTTTATTATAGACTATTTGAAAGAAATCCTTGAAAGGGTTTATAAATACCATATCGCATTCAAAACTATGCTCTATGAAATGGAGGATAGACGTATGTTTGCTGCTTCAAATGGTGGATATATCCACATAAGCAAATTGTATTCAACCATTGGCATAAACGGCCTAAATGAAGCTGCCAGATTCCTTGGACTGGAAGTATCCAACAACAAAGAATACATTGAGTTTTTGCAACTTGTATTGGGAACCATCAAAGCACAAAACAAAGAAAACTCTATCCACGATAGAAAGCATCCAATCTTGTTTAACAGCGAGGTTGTTCCAGCAGAAGGATTAGGTGGCAAAAATTATAAATGGGATAAGGAAGACAACTACTGGGTACCAGAAGATGAGAATCTTTATAATTCCTATTTTTACAATGCCCACGATGATACTTCTGTTCTTGACAAGTTCGTGCTTCATGGTAGGCAGACATCATCGTATTGTGATGGAGGTTCCGCTTTGCATTGTAACCTTGATGAACATTTGAGCAAGTCACAGTATTTGAAGTTGATTGATTTTGCCATTCAAAATGGAACAAATTACTTCACTTTTAATATACCAAACAGCAAGTGCGATGATTGCGGTTTTATAACCAAGCATCCCATATCAGAATGCCCCAAATGCAACAGCCATCACATTACACAATATACAAGAGTAATCGGTTATCTTCGTCCTATCAAGACTTTTGGGGCAGACAGGCAAATAGAAGCATCTCACAGAACTTACAGCGATGGGAGGAATGAGATATGCTGAAATATGTAGATACAAAAGTTGTATTCGCCGAGGTTCCAGACGAAGTGACTTTGGCAATAAACATATCAAATTGCCCCTGTCATTGTGATGGGTGTCACAGTGAATATCTGGCAGACGATATAGGAAGGACATTGAACTGGGATAACCTCAATGCCATTATTCATATCAACCGTGGAATTACTTGTGTGGCATTTATGGGAGGTGACATTGCACCGAGCGAAATCTCACATCTTGCCAGCAAAGTAAAACAAATGGGATTGAAAACGGCATGGTATAGTGGCCGTCAGGAATTGCCGCCGAACTTTAAGATAGCGGATTTTGACTACATTAAGATTGGGCCATATATTAAAGAACTTGGTCCGTTGAATAAACGAACAACCAACCAACGGTTTTACAAGATAGAACAAGGCAACATAATGACAGACATTACCAGTGCATTCTGGAAATGATAATTTAAGCACAAACAATTGGACCTATAATCCGTTGTTTGTGCTTAATGTTAAAAGCACATTTTACTATTATGTTCTTTTGCAATAATAAAATACGAAATACGCCTAAATATCAGCATTATAAATGTTAAAAACAATACTATACAAAATTTATTATACTGAAAATTTGGCAGAATGAAAAACTATCCTTATCTTTGCAATCACGAACCAATAATAATTAAGACGCTTATGTGAAATGATTAGAGAAAAGGGCATTGTCGAAGTCCATGACGGCCATGCCGACACAGACGAGCTTTTAGATTCAGTGGACTCATTGCCAGACGGTGAATATGGATATTTGCTATTTGACAAGAAAAAGAATCGCTCACTACCTCAGTTGAAGTTTCTATTCGGGTATCTTTTGAAGACTTTATCAGAAGAACTTGAAGGACACCCAGAACCAGAAGCCCTATACAGATATTTTGAGGAGATTTACGCTCCGATTCATAGATGTAAAATTCCAGGCGAGGAAGAAGAATTTGAATACTTTGACCTCAAAAATGAATCAACAACTGAGATGGATTTCGTCATTGAGAAGATTATCCATCATGCTATGTCGGAATGGCATATTGACCTGCTTTCAAGAGACCGTATCAAAGCGGCTGAAGCACAAGAGGCTTACGCAGGAGCTTATGCAGAGACATGGAAGAATCTTTCAAGAAAAATTTAATCGTATTTTTCTCCATGACGGAACAAGAAAACATGATGTCAGCATTAGACATCTTCGCAGCCTCACAAGAAACATTTGAAGAGGCCAAGAAAAAAAGCAGTGATGAAAGCAGAAAGCGTGCAAATTATCTGCGCTTCTCACAAGATGGCACATACGCAGTCCGTATCCTGCCGCTTGCACCAGTAATTGACAAAGACGGCAAAGTATTGCCTATGGAACGCAAGGGATATGAATATCCGCTACGTTCACTCATGTTGAAAATCGAGAACGACAAGAAACTGGTCAAGGGCAAACCTTCTATTACCTATGTAACTGTTTGCGATGCCAGACAGCGTTTCTCCCAACTCAAAGAAGACCTTATCGACCTTTATGTATCAACTGCGTGTGATATGTATGCAGATGATGAAGACCTGTGCAAGAAACTTCGTAGCAACAGCTTTGAAGGTGGCCTGAAATGGGATAGCAAGCGTTGTATGTATGTGATTGATTGTGACCACAAGGAAGACGGTCTGCAAATCCTCCAACTTTCATTTGCGCAGTACAAGGAACTGGAAGAGCGTAAGTTGAATCTGTGGGCAAAGCTCAACAAGAAAAAACTCGTAAACTGCCCTATTTCTTCTATCGACAACGGTTATCCTCTTGAAATCATCCGCAAGACAGAGAACAAGAAGACATCGTATAGCTTCAACATTGACACCGTTTCTGGTGCGGAGCCGTTGGATGAGCAGACACTCCAAACTCTTTTGGATGCTCGCCGTCTGCCTGAAATCCTCTATAACTACACTCGTTTCCATCTGGAGGCAACCATCGCATATCTTACCCAACTGGATAAGAAGTACGACATTGACGTAATGTCAAGCGAAGAAATCAAGAACTGCATCGAGCAAATCAAGACCCTGCTTCCTTCTGAGGATACCTCTCATTTCTCTATGGATGATAAAAATTCCAACAATTCGGAAGCCAATTCCAGCATGAACGACCTTGATGCTCTTTGGGAGCGTTTTGACAAGTTGGATGAAGCAGGTCTTGACGATGAGTCCGCAGAGGGCCAGGAACTCCGCACGTCAATCAAGGAGTTTATCGAAGACAATGACCTTGACATCCAGATTAAGCGCAGCAAGAGCAATCAAGACCTTCTTGACGAATGTGAGAAGATGCTTGGAAGCAATAGCAGCGATGATGATGATGATGATGATGAGGAGGAAGAAGAAGAGGAAGAAAAACCAGCTCCTAAGAAATCATCCAGAAAAGACCCCGAACCAGAGCCAGAAGAGGAAGAAGAGGATGGCTCTGACAACGATTCTGGTGAAGAAGGTGACAACAACGAAGAGGAGGAAGAAGCTCCGAGACCTCGTTCTTCACGCAGAGAGCGCAACGACGACACAAATGAACCTGCTGCACGTTCAGTAAGACGTGGAGCAAGACCTAATCGCAGACGTTAATCATTAAGGCATGGTATGTTCACGTCATTAAATTGGCGTGAGCATACTCCTTTTCACTACGAGTTATGAAAGAGAAAAATCCAATTGCCTTATTGATTAATGACATTCATGTCAGTAAGGACAACATAGCAGAGTTTAAGGTCAACTGGATGGAAGCATTGTCAGTATGCAAGAAGTATGGCATTGAAGACATTATAGTTGGCGGTGACTTATGGCACTCACGCTCGGCTCAATCGCTTGACGTATTATTGGCTGTAAGCGGTGCTATTAAGGAAGCAACCGATAAGGGGTTTAATTTAACCATTGCAGAGGGGAATCACGACAAGGTGAATCAAGAATCTCCGTATGGTTACAGCCACTTATTTAGTGAATATCCGTGTGTATTCGTTATTGACGATTATACGATTATGGATATTGGCGAGGATGTGGTTCTGTATGTTATGAGTTATTTCCCAGAGAACGGCTCATTTACAGAGCGCATCAAAGAACTTACAGAAACGCTTGATGCCGACAAGAAAAATATCCTATATATCCACGAAGGTATTAGAGGCGGATTGGCAACTGCAAGTGACGATGAATTGCCAGCCAATTTGTTTTCTAAATTCGACACTATACTTGTCGGCCACTATCACAATCGTAAAAAAATAGCTGGTACAAACATAGAGTACATAGGTTCGTCACGCCAGAACAACTTTGGCGAGGATGAAGAAAAAGGCTACACGATTTTATATGACGATGGTTCATACGAGTTTGTCAAGAACAACGCCAATACACGCTATATGGTGATTGATGTTGAACTGGCTGATATGGACGATAATTTCTTTAATCGCCTTCAGGAAATCAAAAATGAAGGGCGATATAAGGTGAAAGTCCGTATAAGCTGCACAACCAAGGAATCACAGACCGTTGACAAACAGAAATGTATTGAAAACGGAGCGGTAAAACTGGAGTTCGTAACGGAACAGACTCAAATCCAATTGACAGAGGCGCAGGACATATCAAAGAAATATGACAAGTCAGGCATCAAACAGGAATATATCAATTTTTGTGATGATAGAGCCATATCGAATGTAGAACTTGGATTGAACTATCTCAATAAAATTCAGTAGCTATGTGGTATTTACAGAGGATTAAAGCAACCAATATATGTGCTTTTGAAGAATTTGAATATGAGCTGGCACAAAGTAAAACCACACTCATATTCGGAAACAACATGGATGATGACTCCCAGAACTCCAATGGTTCTGGTAAGTCTGCGCTAATTGAAGCCATCGCAATTGCCATCACTGGCGAAACTTTGCGTAAGGTTAACATGGACGAGATAATCAACGATGCCCATGACACTGCATCAGTCACAGCATGGATAGCCAACGACTATGAGTCAATGGTGATGAAAGTTGAGCGCACGTTTTCTCGCAAGAAAGGACAAGAGATTGTTATTACTACGGATTCCCCTACTTACGGAGAAGAAAAAATAATCAAGGCTACAATCAATGATTACAACAAGTATGTGCTTGATATGCTTGGTGTGAACAAGGATGATGTATTCTCAAATTACATTTTGACTGCACGTAAGTACCGCTCTTTTCTTTCCAGCTCTGACCGTGAAAAGAAAGAGATTATCAATCGCTTTAGCAATGGAGTTATTGTAGATGAATCTATCGAAGCCTTGCATGAGGACATGGAACCTATCCAGAAGTCACAACTGGAAGCTGAAAAGAAGGTGTCTGAATGTAATGGTCGTGTTTCCGCATTGGCCAGTGAAATAGAGCGTGCCGTTGAAGAATCTGCAAACCGTTCTGCAAATAAAAAGGCACGCATTGATTCATGGAATGAGTCAATAGCAAGCAAACGAGCTGAAATACGTGAAATAAACGAGCAGATTAACAAGGCGAATGACCGACTTGATGTGCTTGATGGATTGGATGAGAAACTTCAGAAAATCGAGAAAAAAGAAAAAGATACCCAGTCTGCTTATGAAACGATTAAAAAGTTATGTGAGGAAAGCGGCGTTCAATTTGATTATGATTATGCTTCTGAATATAATCGTCTGCAATCAAAACTTAAAAAATCAAATGAACAACTGGAAGATTGCAAGGAGAAGAAGAAAGAGGCTGAATCAAAGTTGAAGTCAGCATCCAAGCTACTTGAAAAGCTGAAATCTGCCTACGAAAAAGATATGCAATCCATATCCGACAAGGAATCGGAAATCAAAGAGAAGATTGATGCTCTTACAAGTAAGGCGTTGAAATTGAAAAAGGAGTATAACGAACTGAACGAACAGCGGTCAAGCATTGTCAACAAGATTGCACGTCTTGAAAAGCAGTTGGCTGGAGTTATACAATGCCCTAAATGCAAGCATGAATTTACATTGGCCAATGATATTGATGTGAAGGAAACACGTATGAAGTTGTCTGATGAGCAAGAGAAAGAGCATGATGTAGAGGATAAGATAACGATAAATCAAAAATCCTATAATGCTTGCGTTGAAGATGGCCATAACGCTCGTGAACAGGAAACGGCAATATCGAAAAAACGTGCAGAGATAGAAAGCGATTATAATAAGGCCAAGTCTGATGTGAACAAATCCGAATCTTTACTTTCAGACATTGAACATGAGCATGAGAAAATAGAATACGAAATATCTGCCATCCAGCGCAATATTGATGCTCAAAAGAAGCAGATGTTCGATGAAGTGTTTGACACGATTGATGACTTGTATAAGAAAACCGAAGCAGACATTAAAGGGCTGGAACTTTCCATATCCAACTGTGAGGGTGCAATAAAGTCTTATCAGGAGTCTATAAAGGAAATCGAAAACGCTTCAGAGACAGATGTTATTTCCAGCCTTAAAGAGAGCAAGGAAAAGTACGAAAAACAGCTCAAAGAGGCTATGGATAATCTTAATGACATAAATAACAAGCTGAACGAGCTTAAAGTTCAGGAAGCAACCTTTATTGAGTTCAAGACATATCTTGCGAACACAAAAATAAATGCAATCAGCCAGATAACGAATGATTTTTTGGCAACCATTGGCAGCGACATACGAGTGTCTTTGTCTGGATTTACCATGTTGAAATCTGGTAAGGTGAGAGACAAGATTTCTGTATCTCTTTTGCGAGATGGAGTTGATTGTGGTTCATTCGAGAAATTCTCAAAAGGAGAGCAGACTCGTGTAGAACTTGCCAGTATTCTTGCATTGCACAAATTGACAAACGTAAACTGCGAGGAAGGAAAGGGATTGAATCTGTTGATATTTGACGAGATTCTGGACGCAACAGACGAACAGGGTCTCACAAATGTGTTCAATGCCTTAAATGAGACGCACATTACGTCATTAGTGGTAAGTCACGGAAATATCGCCGAAAATTACCCGAATCGCCTTGTCGTAAACAAACGCAATGGGGTTTCCTTTATTTAATGAAACAGTCAGCTACAAAATGTCCGACACAATTGACCCGTGATGAAGTTGCCGCTCTGGATATTGCTACCCATACAGGGTTTTATTGCACGAAAGAGCGTGGTACATGGGATTTTACGGAATCTATGCGCAGAAACAACAACAAGCAACACGCAGCGTTCCGAAACACCTTAATTGATTTTATCACACGGAATGGTATCAAACAAATAGTTGCCGAAGATGTAAGCGTAAATAACCACTTTACAGACACACGTAAGTTATCAGAATTTCGTGGGATTCTGTTTGAGGTTTGCGATACGCTTGACCTTCCAGAACCAGCATTCATCAATCCTATGACCGTCAAAAAGTTTGCTACTGGAGACGGACACGCAAAAAAATACAAGATGATGGAGTTCTGCCGCAAGAGATGGCAGATAGAACCTGGGGATGACAATGAAGCTGATGCCATTCATATCTTCTTCTGTTACATTAAACGCTTTAAGTTATGATGGATAAGACGGAGAAGAAAAAGAAAGTCTCTTATAAAGAGCGCAAGGCCGCAGAAAAGCATAACAAGGAATTGAGTAGGATTCTACAACGGTTTTTCCGTTTCCTTGATAAGAAGCCGAAGCCAAGCGACCAAGAAGTACGAATTGAGTTTGTCAAGTCAGAAATGGCTTGGAAACAATACTGTTCCCAGCATAGCCTTGGATTCAGGACATCTATGTTGTTTAATGCAAAGGTGGCCTATGAATGGGAAAGGAAGTATATGCGGAGACAGAAGAAGAGCAATTAGACAAGGAGACAGACCCCGAAGTCATTGCCAGAAGACACGAGCTATATGACAAGTATGTCGCTCCCTTTTACAACATGATTTATAAGCTGTGCATAAGATACAGCTACAAGCCATGCAATGTACAAGAGAATTATACGGAGGTTTTGGCAAACTTTTATCGTAGAATAGAAACCTATGACCCCAGCAAGTCTATTCGTACATGGCTGCATATTGTAACAAAGCGACAAATCAGGGCAATCGAAAAGCGCAGACAGGCGCACATTGACCGAGACAATGATGACCATGACATAGAAGAGTACAGCGAATCTATCATTGACGAATCTACTGTCAGCAGCAATGTGATGAGCATTGACAATTACAGGGAACTGTATAACGATGACATCCTATCTGTGCTTGACGAATTGAAGCCGATACACAGAGACGCTTTCTTGCTGCAACAAGCAGGATACGCTCTGAATGAAATAGTTGAAATAGAATACCAGAAAGGTAGTCTCAAATCCAAAAACATAGAAACGATAAAAAGCCGATTGTTTTTTGCACGGCAATATCTACAACGCAATCTTACAAGAGATGGAGAACGACTATATCATACATCAGACAATGAAGATATTTGCGGAGATAGCGACTAAGTTAATCTCCCCTTCATTCAAGTTTTCCAAAGGCGGAGAGGCCATTCGGATTGTTTCGCAAGCCCTTGAAAGACTGGAGAAGAAGTACGGCTCTCTTTCCAGAGAACGCATTGTGGACTATTGTGTGAGTGCGGCATATTCGTTCAAAGACCGAGGAGAACGATGGAAAATCAACCAAGTGTTTGGACCTAAGTCTGTTGAAAAGTTTGGCACAGACAGGCGTGTAAAATACTATGAAGACAGATGGCTTGCGAGTGCGGAAATCACTCGCAGCCACCTTCTTTCATATCTTGCAGATAAAAGCAAGCACCCACACCAACAATATGTCTATATGCCAATGGAAGAACCGACAAAAAAGAGAATGCTGAACAGTCAAGCTGGGTACATTATTTGTCAATCCTCTACATTGGGTTGGTCTCCAGAATCAGAAAGCTGCTCACGGTGCAAATTCGTAAGCAAATGTAAAATTGAAACACAAAAAAGATTCCCAGAAATTTATAGACTAAGATTGGAACATGGCATCAAAGACTGTGAATAATGTATTGTCAGAAGAGTTCCTGATGGACTTGTTCAAAACGTGCATGGATGATGCGTATGTTTTATCTATTGTATATCAGCACGTTAAATCGGAACATCTACCAGACAGGGATTCAATAGCTTTGTTCAAAGCATTAAAACGGTATTATGGCCAGTACAAAAAAGTACCGTCATATTCGGCCATGAGAGAAGCCGTAAGCGAGAACAGAGGGGCAATAAACTTGTTGAACGACATCTACGACAATGCTGGCGGATTGGAGGTCAACGAGTGTGTGCATTTGATTGAAGAATATCTTAAAAGAGTCACATTCCAGAAGGCATATAAGGAGGCTGGAGATGCTTATAACAAAGAGGGGTACGAACAAGCCTCAAAGGTACTTAACAATTATGTGGAATGGGAGCGGTCGTTTTCCCTGACAGATGCAGAGTTTACGGATGTCGTATCTACATTCAAAGAAAGATTCTACCGAAATCAGACACAGGCCAGTTCACAAAAGAATGCAAGACCTATTACCCGTTTCTACATTGACGAGCTTGATGTTCGCAATGAAGGACAGAACCTGCGGACACAGCTTACCTGTTTTCTTGCAGCTACAGGTGTAGGTAAGACACACGCAGCAAGGTGGATTGGCCGAAACGCTTGTCTTGACGGCTTGAATGTCCTTCACTTTCAGCTTGAAGGCAGTCGTGCAGAGGTTGAAAACGCATATTCAGCATCTCTCGTCTTGTGCAATACTTTCAAATACGAGACTGGAACCATCAGAGAATCCGAGATTGAACGTATGGCAAAGGAACTTGAAGATGTATCGGGAAAGCTGTTCGTGCGCTCTTATCCAAAGTTCAATTGCCAAGTATCAACATTGGATATACAGGAAGGAATCGCAGAGTTCAAGAAAAAATACGGCATACAGCCTGATGTAATCATCATAGACTCTATGGATTTGCTAACAGACGCTTCTGGAAGAAAATACGGCGAGAACGGTGAACGTCACAAGAGAATAGCCGTAGCAAACGACTTGAAAGACTTGGCTGCTGATGAAAACGTCTGGATAGTAGTAACGTACCAGTCAACAGTTGAAAATCAAGAATGGATTAACGATGAAAAAAATGTGCTGACTGAATACAATACCGCAGAGGCAAAGGGATTGGCAAGACCGTTGACACATCTTATCACTCTGAATCAGTCATCCAATGAGAGAAAAGAGCACGTGTTGCGTATCAATGTAGCTAAAAGTCGATTCTTTGAAAAAGGAGATGTATTCAAGATAGCTACTGATTACCGTCACGAGCGTTTCTACGACAGAGAAAGAACACTGAATATTAACAAAACGCAATGATATGGTTATCAGCAGGGAAGAAAAAGAATATCTCATCAAGGAGCTTATTATAGAGCTTCATGCAAAGTATGACGGAAGCCATAAGAACCTAATTGTTCCACGATGCCCATATTGCGGAAAAGAGGGAGGTAAATTCGGTATATATGTGGGTGTTGAGACCGACAAGAAAAAGTCGTTTATGACCCATTGCTTCAAATGCGGTCACACCACAAAGGATGTCAACCAGTTTCTAACCGACATAGGGCGTTCAGACCTCAAACTGGAAGAACACGCAAGTTTTGCGCCTGTTCAGATTCCAGAGTTCTTTAGGCTGGAGGAGCAAGAAATTGATGACGAGTTATGCGTTGTGGAAATGCCTAAATCATGGAAGCGTTGCTTCAGGAACGATTATCTGAAGTCTCGTGGGTTCGTCAATGATGATTATGACTACTTCCCAGTCGGAACCACCAGAGGACTGAATTTTAAGTTCGATGACTATGTGATTTTTCAAGTAATAGATTCTGGCGATGTGGTCGGATATGTTTCAAGACATACATGGAGCAAGGACGATATAGAAGAATACAACAACAGGGCAAAACGCAATGGTAAATATCAGATTCGGCGTTACAGCAATAGTACGGAAAATGATTTTTCTAAGCTGTTGTATAATTACGATGCAATTATTGAGGATGAAACAGATACGGTAATACTTGTTGAGGGTGTCTTCGATGTTATTGCGCTGACAAGAAAACTTATACTGTACGACAATCACCGTGTAGTTCCTGTAGCCACATTTGGAAAGAAGATTTCAGACACTCAAATATATAAGCTGCAAAGCAAAGGGGTACGGTCTGTTATCATAGCATACGATGCCGATGCAACAGATGCGATTAATAAGACCGCAATACAATTGAACGAATTTTTCGATGTCACCATAGCCAAGTTGATGGGCAACGGAAAGGACTTCGATGAGATGGACTTCTGGGAGGTGTACGATGTGTTCGCTTATAATCTTAAAACTCCAATTGAATTTAAGTTGAATACTCTTGATGAAAAAATCTGAAAGAATAAACGAGCTGCACCAATGGCTTGAAGACAATAAGATACAATATAGTAAGGTTGACGATGAAGTGATAGAAATCGTTGGCTTTGGTAAGGTGTATTGGCAAGATACAGAGAAGTCAACATTTAACTCCATCTTCCGTAAGAATAAAGACGGAGAGTTGATTTTCAACAGCATGGAAGACCCAGAAGTGCTTATGAACGAGAATATCAATTATATCACGTTCAAGTTTGGAAACAACTTCTATTATTACGACTTGCGGAAGGATTTTAGCCTGAATATACTAAAATACGTGGGAGAACGCAAACCGTTGGAACACGACTTCCAATTTGTCAATCTGGGAACGCATACCGCATTTGAATTGCTGAATGGCAGCTTCATGCCTAATATGTGGGTCAAGAAAACAAAATATCTCGGCCATAAAGCACTTGGAATATGTGACACTAATACAATGGCCGCTTGCTTTACATTACAGAAAGAATGTGAGGCCGCTGGAATCGCCCCAGTCTTCGGATATTCCATGATTGTAGCCGATGGAGACGATGAAGAATGCGAAAAGTTTGGCGTGAAAGTGTATGTGCAATCACAGAAAGGATACCATCATCTTTTGCGGATACAGAAGGCTATTATGGTTGACAACGTTGAAAATAAGACCATTGGCATTGACGAACTGTGTAAACGTGGAGAGGGTAACGTGATAGTATTCGACAAGTACACTTCAGGCTATATGGTGAACCATCCAGATGTCGTTAGCCGTCTTTCACAAGCATTTGATAAGGCATATTATCAGGTTGACTTGTCCGAATACAAGGCAGAGCGTATTGACATAAGGGTGCTGGAGTCCACTAAGCTCTATTTCGACAAGTTATACAATAATGTAAAAATGCCTCGCCCCATATTGATAAGTGATTGCTATTACTTGGATAAGAGCGATGCCAAGAATAAAATTATTCTCAATAAGGTCGCTGAAGGTGCTGCACATGAACAAAGCGATGACCAGTATTTCAAAGATGCGGATGAGCATTACGAAACATTTGCCAGTCTGTTTAGTGATAAATGGAACATAGATAAGTTGTTCAAAGAGTGTTGCGATAATACTATGGAAATCGCAGACAACGCAAAGGCTCATCTTGACACAACCAAAAATCGTATGCCAAAGTACGATATGACTGATGAGGAAAAAGAAAAATATGGAACAGTCCACAATATGTTCAATCAGTTGTTGGAAGAGGGATTGAGAACGAAAGTTCCAGCAGAGAAACAAGAACAGTATCGTAAGCAGATGGAGTATGAGAAATATATCATAGAAAGTACCGATAACGTGGACTATCTGCTTGTTCAATATGACACTTGTAACTGGTCCAGAAAGAACGGTATTCTTGTCGGTTGTGGTCGTGGCTCTGCTGCTGGTTCTTTGCTCTTGTACTTACTTGGAATCACATTGATTGACCCTATCAAGTACGACCTAATCTTTGAACGCTTCCTGCTCCCAGAACGTGCAGGGCTATATCCAGCCGATGTGACCATAATCGGAGAAGACATAGACTCCAAAGATTACATAGAGCTTACGCTTGAATCTGGTAAGGTTATCAAAGTGGATAAGGACGCTCAATTTATGATTAAACGTGTTGGTGAAGATGAACCTATGCTGGTATATGCAGATGAGCTTCAAGATGACGATGATATTCTATTTGACAATAAAGATTTGATATTCACTATAAACGAGTTATGATATGTCAGACATGGTACTTACTGATGAGATGCAAAAAGCCTATGACTTGATAGAGAACACAACAGAGTGTCTTTATATCACTGGTAAGGCTGGAACTGGAAAGACCACGTTATTAAAGTATTTAGTTGAAAACACTCATAAAAATCTGATGGTGGCCGCTTCAACTGGGATTGCGGCAATCAATGCAGGTGGAGTGACGTTACATAGCTTGTTCAATATCCCACTTAGTGTAAATGACCCGACAGCTCCATTAAGAGGAAAACTGTATGCCGACAAATTGGAGCTGTTCAAATCGCTGGATGTGCTTGTAATAGACGAAATCAGCATGGTTCGTCCTGATACCATTGACTACATTGACAAGAAGCTGCGCATTTATCGAATGACTGATGAAGCGTTTGGTGGCGTTCAGGTAGTTATGTTTGGAGACTTGTATCAGTTACCACCAGTTTTGAAAAAGGATGAGAAAGATATTTTGCTGCAATTCTATCGTGGCGTGTACTTTTTCTATGCCCATATCTTCAGGAGTTGTGGCTTCCGTGTAATTGAATTGACTCATGTATTCCGTCAGACAGAGCAACGGTTTGTCGAGATACTGAATAACATCCGTTGCTACAGAATGACTCAAAGGGATGTAAATGACTTGGATAAAGTAAGAGATAGGAGAGCCAGCAAGGTTTATGACAACCAACATATCCATATCTGCACACACAGAAAGGATGTACAAAGAATCAATGCTGAAATGCTTGGTCACCCGACTCACGTTTACAAAGCCGTCTTTACTGGTGAATATCCTAAAAATGCTTCTATCTGTGATGAAGTTCTGGAGTTGCGTGTTGGTGCCAGAGTAATGATGTTGATAAATGACAAGTATCGCAGATATTCTAATGGTTCTATGGGTGTGGTTACAGATTTATCTAATGATTATATTATCGTGCTTTTGGATAATGGAAATTCCATAGTGGTTAATCCTTTTGAATGGGTGGCTCACGAATATAAGATAGAAAATGATAAGATTGTCACCATAGACAAAGGAACGTGCAAACAAATGCCTCTGTCACTGGCATGGGCGATTACTGTTCATAAGAGCCAAGGATTGACGTTTGATAAGATTGTTATCCATACGAAAGGAATGTTTGCTCCAGGACAGTTATATGTAGCTTTGAGCCGTTGTACATCGCTGGAAGGAATAATCTCGGAATCATATATTGACAAACGGTACATCATACCAGACTACGAATTGAAAGCCTTTGACCAAGCGTGTCAAAAGGCTGGTGGTATCTTTAATAGAAACACTTATATCAGTATGGCATTGAGATGAATCACCAAGAAGAATGGAGAGACATAAAAGGATATGAAGGCTATTATCAAATAAGTTCTCTTGGGCGTGTACGAAGTGTTGATAGACTTATTACCAGAAGTGATGGACGTATTTATTGTCTTAAATCCCAAATATTGAAACCATTTCAAGGTAATACCTGCAACTATTTATCCACGCAACTAAGTAAAAATAATGTTTGTGAGAAATTTATGATTCATAGACTTGTTGCTTATGAATTTCTTGGATTGAGCAGTGATTCATTGTTAGAGGTAAATCATAAAGATGGAGACAGACACAATAACTGTGTTGAGAACCTTGAAATAGTGACGCATCAACAAAACATTGACCACTCAATTACTACAAATCTAAAGAATGATTACGGTGAGTGCAGTACAAACGCTAAACTCACTAATAAGCAGGCTGATGAAATAAGAATGTTGTGGAAAAATGGAATGATGCAAAAAGACATTGCTGGAATGTATAATGTGTGTAAGCAAACAGTAAGCAATATTGTTCATTATAAAAGATATTACAAATGAAAATCGTTAGTGTTAAACCAATTAAAAGCACAAAGCCAGTCAAGGTTCTTGATTGCTTTGTAGATGGAGGGTTTTTGCAGGGAGCTTCTGGCTCCCTGCCGTAAAGTCGGATGTAGATGTGGACTACCAGTCCGACCGCCGTCAGGAAGTGAAAGAGTACATTGAACGCCGTTATAACCATGATGGCAAACAGCGTGTGTTCTCCGCTGGTACATTTACCACATTAAAGGTGAAAGCCGTTATTAAAGACGTGGCCCGTACTATGCGAATCAACCCATCACTTGTCAATTACCTCACAGCATTGTTTGATGATGACAAATGTGATTATACAGGAATATTCAAACTGGCAGCAGAGAACAAGAAAATAGCTAAGTTTATTCACGACTACCCAATGCTGTTTGAAGACATCCGCACACTGATGTTTCAGCCTCGTTCAAGTTCCGTACACGCTTCTGCATTGCTTGTGACCCCAGACGAACTGGATGGAGAGGATGCAGAATGTTTTGACTTTGTGCCAATCAAGAAAGTGGATAACATTCTTGTGTCGGAAGATGATGGATATAGCCTGGATGAACTTGGACTGTTGAAGAACGACTGCTTGGCTACAAAGGAGTTATCAAAACTTCACGAGACCTTTGACCTCGTAAAAGAACATTATGGGGTTGATGTATCTCTTGAAGGTATTGTAAGCGGAGACATGGATGATGAAAGAGTGTATGAGTTACTTCGTCAAGGATATACACAGAATGTCTTTCAGTTCTCATCGAAGGGTATTACCAAGTTCCTTGTAGATATGAGACCGACTTGCATACATGACCTGATTGCAGCCAATGCCCTATATCGTCCTGCTACATTGGACTGCGGTTCGGCAGAAAAATATGTGGATTGCAAAATAGGTAATGTAGCACCTACATATTTATGGGGTACTTACAATGCGCTCAAAGATACTTATGGTGAGGTTTGTTATCAGGAGCAAATCACACAGATAGCTCGTGAAGTTGGTGGTTTTTCTCTTGGTGACGGTGTAAAGCTGGTGAAATTTATATCCAAGAAAAAGAAGGATAAAATCTTGGCGATGAAAGACAAATTTATGGATGGTGCCAAGAAGAATGGATGTCCGAAAGAGGATGCAGACAAGATATGGGAAATATTTGAAGTGTCTGGTTCTTATAGTTTTAACAAGAGTCACGCCACCGCTTATGCCGCTACTGCCTATGCTGGAGCATGGTTAAAAGCACATTACCCTACTGCTTTCTATACTGTTGCTCTCCAGTGGGCAGATGACAAGGAGCTTGTTCCTATAATGTCGGAAATGGAGGGTTGCAGTAGTGCGAAAGTTGTAGCTCCAGACATTAACATCAGTGCCGACAAGTTTTATACTGACTATGAGACTAATGAAATATTTTGGTCGTTGTCGAGTATCAAAATGCTTGGAGCAAAAGCCGTTGATTGGATTATAAAGGAGCGCAATAAGAATGGAGACTTTACAAGTATCGTAAACTTCATTGAAAGAGTGTTCAAATACAAGCTAAAGAAGTACCAATATTGGGATGACCCAGACAATGAAGAAGAAGCTACGAGATGTCCGATTGACGCTCGCCATGTGCGCAATCTGATACTCGCTGGGTGCTTTGACCATATTGAACACGCAGATTCAGTTGTTGAACGGTATGCGATACTGGAAAGGGCTGCACACACGCTTGGCTTCCAGATTAACGAAAAGGAATACCCAGCTAATCTTATTGGAAAGCATTATTTCTGGAGCCAGCAGCAAATTAAAGTGTCTGGTCTCGGAGCAATCGACTATAAAAGGATATACGACAATGCAGAAATCAAATCTGCAATCAGAGGACGTGCATCGTATTGTTCTTTGAAGGACATAGCAGACCCAGACAAGGACGGAAAGAAAGTTGCAATCAGTGCTACCGTTGTTGAGGTGGAAGAAAAGAAATTCACAAGCAAGAAAACTGGCGATGTAGAGACGTTCTGCAAGCTCACACTTCAGCAGAACAACGATATGGGAGAATTGGTTGTGTGGCCAGAAGAATACAAAAATGCCCGGCCAAAGCTCATAGATGCAAAGAACAAATTGATAGTCTGCATGGCCACAGTCAAATACAGCGACTATGCAGGACAGAACAATCTTCAACTTACAAGGCACAATTTAATAGAAGTATTATGAAACAAAAGATAATTTGCATTGTTGGACCATCTGGAAGTGGTAAGTCCACTCTTGCCAATATTGCCAGCAAGGAATTGAACATTCCGACATTGTGCAGCTATACTACACGACCCAAACGAGAAAATGAAGTAAGCGGCATAGACCATTTCTTTGTGTCAAAAGAAGAAATGCCTACTAAGGACAAGATGTTGGCTTATACGAAATTCGGAGACTACGAATACTGGGCAAGCATCGAGCAGATTCCAATAGACAAGCCAATAATCTATGTAATAGATGAGAAAGGGCTGTTGATGTTGATTAAAGAATGGGGAGACAAATATGAGATAGTTTCAATGCTTATCAAACGAGACAAGAAACTGCTTATTGAAACAGTTGGAGAGGAACGTGTTAAGCGTGACCATAGTCGAGTTAAAATTGATGAGGATAGCTATGATGCTGTAATATCCAACAATGGCTCTTTGACAGAGTTCTTAAAAGACGGAGTAGAAACGATTAAATTATTGATTGACTAATATGGCACCGAAAACTGAAACAACGCCTATCGTTGCGTTTACATTGGACTTTGAAACTGGTGGTTTGCAATGTCAGACTTGTGCGTGTACGCAGATTGCTATACACGCTACCAGACTTGATACATTTGAGCGGATTGGCACATACATCAGCTATATACACCCCTATTCGCAAAAAACGATTAAAGGCGTAACAGAAAAGCGAAAGGTTTTGAAAAGCAAATATGACGTTGACGAAGAAAAGCCGATGTTGTATGAAAATAAGGCTTTGACATACTCTGCGATAACGATGGATATGTTGTATGAGCAAGGTAAGCCCATCGAACAGGTAGGACAAGAAGTGCTGCAATTCATCAAGGATAATACTCCGAAGGGAGGCCGTAACATGAAGCCGTTTTTAATCGGTCAGAATGTTGCATTTGACGAAGGATTCTTTTGTCAGTTGATGGAATATGCTGGTCTTATTGATGATGTGGCAAAGTTGCTGAGAGGAACAAAGGATTTCTACGGACATTGGCATCCGTATATGCTTGACACAATCATACTTGGTCAACTTGCGATGTGCCACAAACCTAACATAGACTCATACAAACTGGAAATTATGTGTGAGCGACTTGGCATTGAATTAACCGATGCCCACGATGCAGACGCAGATGTGTCGGCCACGACAAATGTCGTTTCAGTTCTCACCCAGCGTATGCGAAATGAAGATGGTGGATATTCTGGACCGACTTTGGCGATGGCCACTACAGAAAAAAGCAGAAAACATTTCAAAATCTGATAAAAAATGGAACAAGACAAAGACGTACAACTGCCAAAAGTCGATGAGCCTATAGTAAAATTCAGGCTCGTTTCAGACCGTGATGTAATGAATATCGTAAATGACGATATTAAGGAAACACTTGTTGAAATCAGCGGATATGACCTTCAGATAAATTTCAATATGCAGTATTTGAAATCAGTTGAAGACATCAATGCTGCACGAAATGGCATTGCAGACTTATTCCAGCAACTCATTATGGAGAAATTGCTTGAATATCGCAAACAAAAAGAATGATTTAGCTCTATTCGTAAATGAAACAAAGGCACTTCAATGTTATTTGTTGGAGTGCCTTTGTCAATATAATAATTTACGATAATGGAAGCGAATACGTTAACTGAACAAGAGATATTGTTTTGCGAGCTTTATGCCACTGGCGATATTCCTTTTGCTGGTAACGCTGTAAGATGTTATCAAGAAGTATTTAATGACAATTCCAGAAGAGTTCGTAACAAGGCATTGCTGTTGTTGAATCGAGAGGACATCAAGAAAAAGATTGAAGAACTTGAAAAATTGTCAGAAGAGGACGCTAAATCCATCAAGACTTTTCTTACAGCCAACCTGAAGCATATCATCGAGGAATGCTCATCGGCTGAATTTGTTGACAGACGTGGCAACCCTTTGTCACCAGCGGCAATGAGAAGCGTGGCCGTAAGTGCATCAAAGACATTGATGGAGATGTACCCAGTCAAAGAAGCCCAGACTACAAAAGTGTCTATTGACAACAAGGGAGAGTCTGGCGTTACGTTCAACGTGATTATCCCAACCAACGCAGTACAAGTCGAATCAAAAACAACAGATAGCGAATGATTGAAATAATTGTAGCAATAGTAAGCGGAGTGCTTGCTGGAGGATTGTCACCTTTCCTGTTCTTGCGCCAGAATAAAGACGCTAAAGAAATTGAGAATGAGTCACACCAATCAGAAGAATGGTGCAAGTTGTATGAAGAAGAATGTAAGGAACGAAAAGAACGTGATGCCAAGATTGACGAGCTTTACAAGGAGATAAGCGTACACCGTGATGCCAAAGGTGAAATGGCAAAAAGAATTTCAGAATTGGAAGTTGAAAACGTAAGGCTTAAATTGCTGATGTGCGAAGTGCCATCATGTCCTAAGAGAAAACCACAAACAGGTTATTAATGAAAGAAGGTGATACTATTCTGATTCTGCCATCTTGCGCATTGAAGGAAATGCACATGGAACAATTAGCTGGCACATACGCCACAGTAGTTGACGTAGTTATGGATAACGATAATACTGTAAGAGGATGTTGGGCAAAATTGCCACGTCCATTTTTGAATGAAGAAGAATGGTATATACCGTACAGTTCAATGGGATGATATGAAATTCAGATTGACACGAATAGACCTTCAACCAGATTATACGATAGGCCGACTGGAAGTTTGGAAAGACGAGCAGTGGGCCTATTTGTGTGATACGCTTGAAGAAGCGGTACGGAACAAGAATAAACGTGGGAAATATCCACGTACAGATGAGCGTGGATTTGCCACACGGACAGCTGTACCTGCTGGAAGCTATGTGGTTGCAATGAATGTTCAATCACCGAAATACTCTGATTACGACAAATATCCATTTGCAAAACCATACAAAGGCTGCATCCCCAGACTTGTGAATATCAAAAAATTCGACTCTGTACTTATAAAGCCAGGAATGAGGGCAATACAGTTGCATGGTAGCATAGTAGTTGGAATAAACAATGGAAATGACCGTATGTGCGATTCTGTCCTTATATGGAACAGTCTGATGCAAGCATATCTGCAACCAGCAAAATTGGCAAACGAACAAATAACAATAGAAATAAATGAAGAATCTTAAAGAGTGGGCTTTGATAGCCATAACAATAGTGTTGACTATGCTGGCCATGAAAACGTGCCAGCACTTCAAACAAGACGGCACCATTGAACGAACAACGGTAGTGGATACCTGTATTGTCTATGACACGGTAAAGTATTTCCAGCCTGTTCCGAAAGACAGTGTGGTTGTGCGATATGTGACAGCGACACTTCCAACCGTACAGCATATTGATACTGTCACCGTATTTGACAGCATACAGGTTAAAATTCCAATAACACAGAAGGAGTACAAAGATTCCAGCTACCATGCTTTTGTAAGCGGATATATGCCGTCATTGGATAGCATTACGGTATATCCAAGAACGATATACATCAATAGCACCACAACCAATAAATACGTGCCGAAAACGAAGCGTTGGGGATTTGGGGTACAGGCTGGATATGGAGCTTATCTTAACAACGGAGTGGTTCATGCAACCCCATACATCGGCATTGGTATCAGCTACAATATTTTTTCTTGGTAAAAATTTCATTAAAACACAAACTTGCGCAACTTGGAACTCCTATTCTTAACCAAATAAACTAATTAAAATAGATAACAGTATGGACTTACACATCAAAGACCGCATCTACATTCCGCAGATGCTTCCGCAACAAAACAACTTCATGGGATTCAACCTAAAGCGTGAGATTATCAAAAAAGTGGCCCTTACAGAAGCCGACAAGGATACATACAACATTGAGGAGGACACCGAGAACAGCCGTGTCACTTGGGATATTAAGAAAGACCGAGAGATGCCTCTGACTGTAGAATTTTCAAAGGATGAGCTGAAGTATCTCAAAACAGCTTGTGAAACGCTTGCAGAAGCCAACTACCCAGATGATTTCTGGATTACGGTAGAGAAAATCTACAACGAAGCACAGGAATAGAAATTTCTTGCTCCTCATACTATATATTCTCACGACCGCAGCCAAAAGGTTGCGGTTTTTATTTTATCAAAATTTCAAACCATCAAAAGTCTGAAACTCTATTCTTCAATGAAACATTAATAATCAATGTATATGATAGATACCATAACATCGAATAGAGCATTAGGCTTTTTGGTCTGGTTTCGCAAATTTTATAAAGGTGAAACCAGCGAAACATATCAGAGAATTGCAGCTAATTATCCACAAGCCAATTACAGTACAATAAGGGTATATTTGCTGGAATTGGCTGACAACGGATATATCACAATTGAGAACAAGGGAAAATACTCCCAGAAGTTCATTGTCAACGAGGAAAAGTATCAGATGACGTTTAGATAATGGTTTTAGGACTGAAAGAGCCAAAAGGATTACAGATTGATTTCAGACCGTCTCCAAAGCAATATGATGTATGGAAGAACTTACAGCCAGAATGTCCTGTATGCGGAGGAGAAATAGCCCAGAAAATGTCTGGTGTCGATAGGAACGGCAATCCGACATTCAAGCCTGTATGTTCAAAATGTGGGAATGAGAATATTCCGCAGATGATACTTACAGGAGGTGCCGCTGGTGGAGGAAAGCAGGGTCTCCTTGACAGTGAAGTGTGTACCCCATTCGGTTTCCGAAAAATAAGAGATTTACAAGTCGGTAGCATTATTACAAACCCTATTACTGGCGGTATGCAAAGGATAATATGGCTACATCCAATAGAGAAACACCCATATTATAGGGTATATTTTGTTGATAAGACATATTTTGATTGTTCAGAAGGGCATTTATGGAAATGTCATTTGAGCCGCAATAAAAGCAAACGCTCTAAGAAAAATGATATAGACATAGACCGTATATGGACTACCAAAGAAATGTTTGATTGGTATCAAAGGAAACGCAATGGTATGTACAATAGCTATAATCTGATTATACCATTAACAGCACCTGTGCGATTTACAATTGGTAACAAAAAGCCTATTATCGACCCATACGTTCTTGGTGCAATAATAGGTGATGGCTGTATCGCTGATAGTGTAATTGAACAAGGTTGTGTTCAGTTTACCACTATGGACCAAGAAATAGTTGACCGTTTCATATCTGCTGGGTATGATATGTCTAAGTCGAAACAAAAACCGAATAGTCGAGCCAAGGATTATCGTATTTGCGATAAAGACCTTGTAAATGAAATAAAAAAACTTGGTATCGCAGGAAACAAGTCTCAGTCACACACAATCCCTTACGCATATAAGTATGCCTCAATTGAAAATAGAATTAAATTGATGCAAGGACTAATAGATACAGATGGATATGTTGACAAAAGAGGACATATCGTGTACACATCTACAAGTAAATCATTAGCTGATGATGTGGCGTTTATTGTTCGCTCACTTGGTGGTGTAGCCACTATAACTAAAAGCAAGGCTGGATACAAAAAGAATGGCAAATACATTCAATGTTCAGATGCCTATGATGTGCAAATAAGAACCAAAATAAATCCAGACTTGTGTGGTCTTACACGTAAAAAAGAATTGGCGAAATATGAGTTCAATGGTGGTGCAAGCGAATTAGGCAAGAGAATTATTGATATTGAATACATTGGAATAAAAGAAGGTCGTTGTATTACAGTGGATGACCCCAGTGGACTTTATGTTGCCAATGATTTTACTGTAACACACAATTCATATCTTGGAAGCTGCTGGCTAATCAGTTCATGCTTACGTTGGCCAGATATGCGTATGGTTGTTGGTCGTAAGACATTGAAAAGCCTTCGGGAATCAACTTGGAATACGATTCTCAGTGTATGTAAGAGCTGGGGGTTGGTTGAAAACGAGCATTTCAAGGTCAACAACTTGTCTGGTGAAATGATATTTTGGAACGGTTCCAAAATTATTATGAAAGAAATGGCGTACAGCCCTTCAGACCCTTCGTGGCTAAGGTTTGGTTCGTCTGAATACTCTGGAGGCTTTATTGATGAGGTTGGTGAGATAGAAGAACGAGGCGTGGACGTGTTGTTTTCTCGTATCAGGTGGAAGGTACATGAGACATTCAAAGTACCTAAGCTACTTATGTCAACCAACCCTTGCCTTGGGTGGGTCAGAGACCGTTTCGTAATTGACAATAACGGAGAGCCTGTCAAATGTCGAGAAGGCGAACTCTACCTCCCCTTCTCGGTGTTCGATAATCCAGACATAGCCTTCCGTAACGCCTATGCTGCATCGTTGCGTAAGATTAACGACCCAACAACAGTAGAAAGACTGTTGTATGGTAACTGGATGTGGGTTGACAGTAACGATGCAGCAGCATACTGGAAGTTTGACGGTGCAAAACATCTTGTGGATAATTTGAAGGAAAAGGTGTATAACCCTTTGAAACCAATCATTCTCAGCTTCGACTTCAACGTAATCCCTTTCATGTCTTGCCTGTCATTGCAGATAGATTATGACAACAAGAAAGTCTATGTTTTGGAAGAGATTTTGGGCCGTCCTGAAAGTAAGGACAACAACACTCCGAAGCTGGCACAGAAAGTTCGCACCAAATACTTAAACGAACAGCACGCTGGAGGACTATTCGTAACAGGAGACCCTGCTGGTTTGGCTCGTTCTACTCAGACTGAAGAAGGCGTGAACAACTATACAATCATTATGAGTAATCTCGACCATCCAGTATTAAGGCCGAAGAAGAAGCTCCTTAAACGACAGCCGTCACAGGTAGCCAGATTGGACTTTGTGAACGCCTTGTTTGACGGCTATGACGGATGGGAGATACTAATTGATATGAGATGCAGAAAATTTACTGAAGACCTGATTTATCAAAAGAAGAACGCAGATGGAACAAAAAGCAAAGCAAAAGCCACAGACCCCAAACTCGGAGTCAAATACGAAAAGTACGGCCACTTGTCGGACTGCTTCGACTATTTTCTTTGCCTGTTCCTTAGCGAATCATGGGGTCATTTCCAGTCCAAAAATTCGGGCATCACTACAACGGTAACACCGATATATAACAACTTTAGTTTTTAAGACAATGTATAGACGATTTCTGAACAATAATGATTACTACGGTGTAATCACCAGAGAAGCTATGAAGCAACTCATTCGTGAAGATGAGGAACGCTATGCACAGGCAGAGGAAGCGGCAGAGGCTTCTATCATTGAGTACCTTACAGACAATTACGAAGTAGAGAAAGAGCTGGAGATAGGGAAGTCATTGATGGAATACAACCCAATGATTACTTATCCAGTCCACAGCCATTTCTATAACGAAGGAAAGATTTGGGAGGTTATGCGCTCAATCAATGGAGTAAAGAAGCCTACAGACACCGTGTACTGGAAAGACCTTGACTATGACGAAAAGAAATACGAGTCCGCACAGCTATACTCCCAGCTTCAGAACTGGCAACCAGGCGATATTGTAACTTTTGCCAATGCCTATTTTGAATGTCTTGAACCAAATGGACTTGACTTTAACGACATTCGTATTCCTGGGATTAATGCTTGGCAAAAGGTTGAGATCTATGAATGGCAACCGAACCTTGAATACAATGTTTGGGAAGCGGTATCTTATCAGGGAAAATTCTATGCCTTACTGAATAAAGACGGCATAGACCTTACCATTAATCCGCTTGACTCCGATAACTGGGGTCTCATTGGCTCCTATGATGAAACTTATCCTTACGAATTGAAGGATACGGAATACGTGGAGTTCAATGGAAGTCTTTATATACCGACAATGCTGCCTGTTGCAGACGAGTTGAAAGAAGGCTATAATATACGTGCGCACGACCCCAGAAATGCAAACATCAAGAAGCACATGATTCGTCTTGCCTTGTATGAGCTACACAAGCTCATCTCTCCGAACAATATCAGCTCGGCAAGAATCACGGATTACGAGACCTCTATCACATGGCTTCGTGATGCAAACAGGATGAAGATAAATCCGCAGATACCACGAAAACTGGATGACCAAAACAAGCCAGCGGCGGAGTATGCCATAGCCACATTCCAACGTGACTATGACCCTTGGCAGAACCCTTGGCAGATATAAGGCCCGATGTTAGATGTGATGAAAACACGTACTGTTGTTTGACAAGTGTGGCCGAGGTTCGCTGTGAAGTGCGCCTCGGCTTATTTATTTGACTTCATGGTTTATTAAACCACCTACAAAATCACATATTTGCCATATATGTATTACAGTTGGTGTCTTTATATTATGGAATTTCATTACCATTAAGTCGAATTTTATGTGTTACTGATATAACTCCATGATAAAATATACGTTAAAAGATTTGGCGATTCTGCATTTTCATTATACCTTTGCAACACGAATCTGAGAGAAGATTGAGATAGTGGTGTATTAAAAGTGTACATTTTCACTTTCTCATTTCGACTGGAATCATTGACTATCAATAAGATACGACAATAAAAGTATAGGTGCCTGGTGGCACCACTTAAAATCCTGATTCTCAAAAGAGTCAGGATTTTTTGTTTTTCTACCAATACGCCACTCCAAACCGAAAAAGGGGTCAACGTAAAAACCTGAGGGATTTATTGTTTAGGCATAAATTTTAGTCAGTCTGTACAAAAAGAATGCCTTGTCTTTAACTCCCCTGAACTGCGCACGAAAGTTCTTTATTTTAGCATTAAAGGATTCAGATGCAGCGTTTGTGGAACGCTTTTCAAAGAAGTTTATGATTTCCAGATAATGTGTCTGTATGGATCTTGCCACTCTTCCAAAGGCAAGGAAGCCTGATTTGTCTACTTCATCATACCACCTTGCAAGTCTTGTCAATGCCACGTCCTTATGTCTGCACTGATGGTAAATCAATCCCAGTCTCATGGAAAGATAGTATGCTTTCTTTATATCAGGATACTCTCTGAAGAGAATACCGGCACGCACGCGCTGTGATTCAGTCCATAAGGATTCTTTTTTGTAGAGAAGATAGATGCTTCTGGCCAGCAGCTGTTTTCTTGAATCCCCGTTTTCAAATACCGGAGCATGATATATCTTTCCGCATGCCCTGGCATGTGCCATCTGTATGGATTCCTCATCCA
>ENA-OXJK01000072-OXJK01000072.1-human-gut-metagenome-genome-assembly--contig:-NODE-72-length-56764-cov-30.6931_pt1 | contig 56764 bp, 39 predicted proteins | sample MGYA00249823_ERZ652372 | MGnify/ENA primary metagenome ERZ652372 (study PRJEB26925, sample SAMN05826969) | human gut metagenome | biome: ENVO:2100002; feature: ENVO:00000062; material: ENVO:00002003...
CGTGGTATGTCTTCTCTGCACTTGGTTTCTATCCGGTTTGCCCTGGTACGGACGAATATGTGCTGGGCGCCCCTTTGTTCCGTAAGGCTACCCTCCATTTTGAGAACGGCAAGTCTCTGACTATTGATGCTCCGGATAACTCACCGGAGAACATGTATATCGAGTCTCTCAAGGTGAACGGCGTGGATTATTCCAGGAATTATCTGACGCATGGCGATTTGCTGAATGGCGGTACCTTGAGGTTTGATATGGGTAGCCAGCCTAATATGAAGAGAGGTACGCAGCCGGAAGATTATCCTTATTCTTTTTCCAGGGAGTAAATGTGTTTAGGGTTCTTTTTTTGAGGTTTTTAGATTGTTAGGGTATGAACGACATCCCAGAAGAATAGTGGGGTGTCGTTCTTTGTTTATTTTCATTCACTAACCACCTTCCCATATTCAGCCACCGCCATCTTCTCTGCCAGATACGCATCAATCAGGCTGGTGTGTGCCTGCGTCCACGAGAGTTGTGCGGACAACACATCTGCCATGCTGGCTTTTCCTTCATTATAAGAGAAGGTGACAAGGCCCAGATTCTCTTCGGCGAGTATCATATTCTCCCGGGCCGTCTTGACTTGCTGTTCAGTTTCCGTCAGTTTTGTGGTGGCTGCGGAGAGTTCTTCCAGAATATTGTCCGTTACATAGCTTTGTTGCAGCTTCTGTATGCCGATATAGGCTTTCTGTTGGCGGTTTGTCTTGAAGCGGGCTCCCCAACGGAAGATGGGGATGCTGACATTGACTCCTACGACGGGAGTATGAGGTACATCCTGCCCCATATAGGTGATTCCCGTATCCCAACCGGTAGCGAGGAACATGTTGACTTGTGGGTTGTAGCGGCTGAGGGCGGCATGCCGTTGCGCTTCACTGCGGGCGATGTTCACGGAGGTACTGGCATATTCTGCTCGGCGAAGCAGCACATCATCTAGGCCCAGAGGTATGATGGAGGCAGTCGGTATATCTATTTCGGCTATGCTGTCTATGGGAGCGTCCGGTTCCGAGCCCATAAGGATATTCAGTTTTTGCAGGGCAAGGGTATGGTTTTGGCGTGCCTTGATGTACTGCAATTCGGCTTCCTTACGTCGGGTGGAAATCATCAGCAAGTCTGTGCGGCTGATGGCACCGTCATCAAAGCGGTCTTGGATGATGTCGTACTGCTGTTGTACAATATCCTGAAAGGTAGCCGCGGCTTTCAGACCGGCACGGGCGGCAGAGGCATTCCAATAGACGGCGTCACTTTGATAGTGTATCTGGTCGAGGGTCAGCTCTGTGGTAAGTTGGTCCAGTGCCTCTTCGGCTTGCGCCACTTTCTTTTGGGCTATTAGGGAACCTCCGGTATAAAGCGGCTGCGTCAAGGTGGCAAGTGCCTGATAGGTATAAGGGCGGTAGTCTCCTTTCGGACTGTTCCATTGGTCCAGATGATTGAGATTGGCGGTACCCTCGGCGGTGATGTCAATCTGGGGCAGGAAACCGGTGGAGGCAATCTTGTGTGCCTCGGTACTGGCGAATGTTTTCAGATGCTGTTGTTTCAGAATCTGGCTGTATGCTTCTACCTTGTCGCGGTATTCTTCGCGGCTCAGATATGCTTGTTGTGCCCCGGCATTCAGTCCTGAGCACAGTAATGATAGAATAAGTATATTTGTTTTCATCATTCAATTGGTAAACTGTAAATTGTTGAATGTTCTCTCACTTGATTTTATGAATGGCGCAATAAGCCACCGGCAGCACGAATAGTGTCAATGCCGAGGCTACCAGCAAACCACCCATGATGGTTGCCGCCATGCCGCCGAACATGGCGTCGAACAATAACGGCAACATTCCCAGGATAGTGGTACCCGATGCCATGGCCACCGGGACAATACGGGTGGTCGTTGCACTGATAACGGCTTCACGCGGTGCTTTTCCGGCAGCGGTTTCCGTATCAATCTGGTCCACCAGCACGATGGCATTCTTGATATTCATTCCAATCAGCCCCAGCAAGCCGAGGATGGAGAAGAAGTCGAATGATTTCCCCAATACCACCAGTCCCAGTACAATACCTATAAAGATAAGCGGCAGCATCAGCAGGATAACAATCGGCTTCCGGTAGCTGCGGAACAGAAACAGCAAGGTGACGAACATAAGGAAGAATGTCAGCGGCAGGTTAGCTGCCAGTGCGGCATTGCTTTCTGCCTGGCTTTCCTGCTCTCCGAAGTATTTCATGGTGTAACCTTCGGGCACATCAATCTCTTCTTGCACTTGCTTCCATATACGGTTGAAGGCGGCAATGGCATTCACACCGCGGCGTGGGTCGGCCTGCGCCATCATCACCATCTGCCGGTTGTAGTCTTTCACATTGGAGAACTTGTACTGGAAGTCGAACCGGCTGACGACTTGTTCCAGAGTGGTTGTTTCGCGTGCAGTGCCGAATACGGGGAGTGTACGCAAGTCGTTGATGCGGAAAGAGTCGATAGTTTTATCCTTCAACAGAACGGGAAGTACCTGGTCTCCTTCCCTATATTCCCCAAGTGTCATGCCGTTCGTACCGATCTGGATACTCTGTGCCATGCTTTGACGGGAGATACCCAACGGTTGTGCACGCTCCTGACTGTAAACGGGATGCCATACCGGTATCTTATTGCCCCAGGAGTTGCGCACGTTGATAAGTTCGCCGTCACGGTGCATGATGTCCAGAGCCTTGTTGGTCAACATGACCAGCGTATCCGTGTTATTGCCGATGAACCCGATTTCAATGGCGGCATCTACAGCAGGAGAGAGCTTGAACAACATGGTACGGGTGATGGCATTGGGATAGTTGGCCTTCATGTAGGCATCAAGATTCTCTTCCTGCTTCTTGGTATATTTGCTGTCCGTTACTTCCACCAGGATATTGGCGAAGTTAGGTTTGGGGCCGACGGAAGTGGAGGCCAGATAGTAACGCAACGGTGTGCTGCCGAATGTGACGGATACCCGTTTCACTTCCGGCTGCTGCATCAGATGCGCTTCCACCTTTTTCATTTCGGTTTCTACTTCGCGGATGCTGTACCCGTCCGGATAGAATACATCTGCCCGAAAGTAGGGCTTGTCCAGAGAAGGGAAGAAGTTCTGGGGCATCAGTCCCATGACGATGAGGGAGAGGATGAACAGTGCTGTAATGCTTCCAAGGGTCAACGCCTTCTTGCGTATCAGTGTGCCGAGGATGGAGGCGAATTTATGGTAGAAAGGCTTGTCGTATGGGTCTTTATCACCATCTTTAGCCTTTGCTTTCAGTATGAAGTTGCCGAATGTAGTGGTTTGTGTCAACGCCAGCACCCAACTTAATCCCAGGGAAATGGCCAACACTACGAATAGCGGTTTCACGATTTCGGCTACGGAAGAGGGAGCCAGATACAGTGGCAGAAACGAACAGATGGCAATGAACGTTGCTCCCAGCAATCCCCATTGGGGACCGGTGGCACCGTCTATCAGCGCTTTTCGGCGGTCGATGCCGCGGGCAATGGCAATTTGGGCATTATCTGTCACCACGATGGCATTGTCCACCAGCATTCCCATGGCTATGATGAATCCGGCGAGGGAGGTCCGGTTCAGACCTACGCCAAGAAACGACATAATGAGCAGTGTGCCTCCGATAGAGAATATAAGGGAAGAGCCAATCAGTACTCCTGCACGCATGCCCATCACCAGCATGATGATTACAATCACAATCAGGATGGATTCTATCAGATTGATGATGAACCCGTTGTTGGCTTCTTTGGCAATCACGTTTTCGGGATACAGACTTTCCAGTTCCAGCCCCACGGGGATGAGGGGCATGAGTTCGGCAAGCCTCCGGTCTACCAGTTCACCGGTTTTTACCACATCCTTTGTCGGGTCGGTGGAGATGCCGATACCGATGGCGCGCTTTCCGTTGACGTGCATGATATTGCCGGGAGGTTCCATGTATCCCTTTTCAATGATGGCGATGTCACCCAGCTTGACTTGTCCGCCGGAGGTAGTGATAACCTGGTTGCGGATATCATCGACAGTCGTGTAGGTACCGTTGGCCACAATGCGTAACTGTTGTTCTCCGGCGCTGATTTCACCCGTATTGATAATCTGGTTCTGCGATTGTAGCAGGCTGGCCAGCTGCTTGGGGTCGATACCCATTCCTGCCAGCTTGTTTACGGAGATGAATATATGGATGACCTCTGTCTGTGTACCGAAAAGGGCTACCTTCATCACACCGTCTGCCGTGATGACTTGTGTCTTGATTCGTTCCGCCCAGTTTCTCATTTCTTCATAAGAGAAACCGTCGTCACCCACCAGGCCGTAATAGATGCCGAAAACGTCTCCAAAATCATCCGAGACGGTCGGTACAGAAGAGCCTGCGGGCAGTTGGGGCTGTATGTTGAGCACTTTACGCCGCAGTTCGTCCCACTTCTGCGGAATGGATGCGGCAGAGAGTGACGGTTGCAGTTCGAAGGTTATCTTGGAGAGTCCGTACATGGACTCTGACTTTATCTTGTAGACGCCGCTCATCGACTGTATTTCTCGGGAGATGGGTTCGGTGACGAGCCGTTCCACTTCTGCCGGCTCCGCTCCCGGGTAGCGTGTCATGATGACTGCCGACTTGATGACGAAAGGTGCGTCTTCCTTCTTTCCCAACCTGCCGAATGACAGTATACCGCCGATAAGCAGCACAGCCAGAAAGAAGTAGACTATCTTCGTGTTGTCTAATGAATATTGGGCTAGATTCATAATGAATATTTTTTAGATAAATGGGGAATGTAATGTGCCAATGTGATTAATCACATTAGTACCTTTATTGCTTCTCCTTCTGTCAGCTGGTATACTCCGGCCGTCACAACGGTTTCTCCCGGTTCCAACCCTTTAGAAATAAGCAGGTTTGCCTCTCCCGTTGGAGAATAAACGGTCACTTCGCGGCGACTGACTTTATTACCTTCCACCACCCATACATACGTTTTCCGGTTTTCACTGTCGCCAAATACGGCGCTTAACGGTACATTCATCAGCTTTTCTTCCAGAAAGGGAGCGACATCCGATGCCAGCTTTATTTTGCATGTGAATCCCGGTTTTACGTCATAACGTGTACGGTCAAAGTGCGGGTCGTCAATTGTTATTGTCACCGGAATACCCGTCCCTGCTGTGGAGATGTCAAGATACTCTTCCAGTCTGGCATCGAAAGCCTCTGCAGGGTAACTGTCGAACACCACCTTGAACTTTACGTCCTTGGCACGGAGCAGATAGAGATAATCATCCGGTACGGTGAACTTGATTCGTAGCTTCTGTGTATTTACCAGCTGTACAACCCCTTCTCCTGCATTGACACGCTGATAGTTCTCTACCAGCCGTTTTTCGATGGAACCCTCGAAAGGGGCTGTCAGCCGCGTATCCCGCATATTGTTGCCGGACAACTCGTAAGTGGATTTTGCTTTCTGATAGTTGGCTACGCTGATTTCGTATTCCTGCACGGAGATAGCCTGGCGGCCAAGCAGCCGTTTGTTACGTTCCACTTGTGCGGCAGCTGTTTCGTAGGCAGCCTTGTCGGCTGCATATTGCAGGGAGATGTCGCGTGGGTCGATGGCGGCAATCAGTTGCCCCTTTTTTACCCGCTGTCCCTCTACAACCGGGAGGCTGATGATTTGTCCGCTGACGCGGAAGGCAAGTCTCACATATTCCACGGCTTCCACTATTCCGGAGAAGTCTTTGCGGATAACCGACTGTGAACTGACTTGCGCAGTCTTCACCGGTCGGATAAGGGTATTGCTACCCTTTTGTTTTTGCCCGCACGACGTGATGAGCAACGCCATGACCAGGGCGAAAAGAAACATTTTTTTCATTGGTAAACAAGTATATAGTTATTCGTTCAGGTATATATAAAAACATAAAACCGGGAAAACAACCAAATGTTCTCCCGGTTATAGGATAAATGATGATTTAATGTGCCAATGTGCTAATTGGCTGCGCAATGTTTATGCTGCGCTATCACGCCGCAGGTCATTGGCACATTGGCATATTAATTTTCAATTCCGTCCCCCGTTCCAGCGTATATGGGTGTCCGTAGACTTGTATGTCCACTTTGCTGCCTGCTGTAAGCGAGATTTCGATTTCTTTTCCTACCCGTATGTGAAGTGTGTTTTTCAGATAATTCACCTTGAATGAATAGCTGTCCCATTTTTGCGGTATGACAGGGGAGAAACACAACGTCTCCTTCAGCACCTGCATACCTGCAAATCCGCGTACAATGGCCAGCCAGCTGCCGGGCATACTGGTTATGTGCAGACCTTGGTCCGCTTCGTTGTTGTAGTCGTCCAGGTCAAGCCGCGTGGCATGCAGGAAAAGCTGGTAAGCTTTTTCCACTTTGCCGATGCGTGCAGCCAGGATGGAATGGATGTGGGGAGAAAGGGAGGATTCGTGTACGGTCATCGGCTCATAGAACTCGAAATTGCGGCGGACGGTTTCCGTGTCGAAATAGAAATAATAGAGGTAAAGTCCGAGCAACACGTCACTCTGCTTGATGTAGCAAGAGCGCAGAATGCGGTCCCATGACCAATGTTGGTTGATGGGGCGTTCTTCGGCAGGAATGTTATCTGTACTTTCCAGTACTTTATCCATATAGCCGTCATTTTGGATAAAAATACCCCGTTCCTTGTCTTCCGGCAGATACATGTGTTCGATGATGTCTCTCCACCGGGCACTTTCCTTCACTTGGTCGAGATTGGTGATGCGGCGTATGTGGGCATATTCATCCGGATATTGCTGTGCCACCATTTCCAGAAAACGGAGGGTCATCTTGAGGCACTGTATACAGGAATAGTTAGTGTACCAGTTGTTGTCCACATTGTTTTCGTATTCATCCGGGCCGGTAACCCCCAGTATGACATATTTCTGTTTGGGTTGGGAGAAGGATACCCGTTGGCTCCAGAAACGGCTGACGGCAATCATTACTTCCAGGCCATATTTAGCGATATAGTCCATATTGCCCGTCAGCGCTGCATGCTGAACGATGGCATAGACAATGATATTGTTACGGTGGATTTCCTCGAAGGTTATTTCCCATTCACTGTGGCATTCCTCTCCATTGTTGGTTACCTGCGGAAACAACGCTGCACCGTCCTTGAAACCCAGTTTACGGGCGTTTTCGATGGCTTTGGGAAGCTGGTTGTACCGATATGCCAGCAAGTTCTTTGCAATCTCTTTGGGAGTGGAGAGCAGAAAAAACGGTACACAACACAGTTCCGTGTTCCAATAAGTATTTCCGCCATATTTTTCTCCGGTGAATCCTTTGGGGCCGATGTTTAGGCGCGGATCATCTCCCCGGTAAGTCTGATACAGCTGGAATATGTTGTACCGGATACCTTGTTGCGCTTCCGGATCCCCTTCGATGACGACATCCGTTTCGTCCCAGATTTCCTGCCAGGCCCTTCGATGCTCTTCTACCAGCGTATTCCAGCCTATGCTCTTGGCTTCGCGTGCCTCGGCCACGGAGTGTTCCACCAATTCACTCCGTTCGTGGTAGAGAGAAGAAGCAATGGCGGTGTATTTGATGAGTGTCACGTTGTCTCCGGGTTTCACGTCGGCACCTACGCTGAAACCGGTCTGCTTTTCCTTTTCTATCCGTATGAGGTTGGCAGTGGTTTCCTTGTTGTTTTTGAAGAATTGGTAAGTCATGGCGTAGCACACTTGTGCATCTTCCCGGCGGGTCTGTGTCCAGAGATAGGCACAGCTGCTGGTAGAACCGGAACGCAGTATGTTCCATATTTTCAGGTTTGGCAGATCGGCATCGTCTACTATATTCCCGTCAAGGATGGGCACGAGTGAGATTCTGCCGGTATAGTTGATGGAAGACACGCTGTACTTGATGAGACAGAGGTTGGGTCTTGCCATATTTGTGATATGCTCTACATGGATGCGGAGCTGGTTTCCGCGAGGAGACGTCACCTCCATGTCCCGGTAGAAGATACCTTCCTTCATATCCAGGCGGCGGTTGAAGCTGTCGACATCCCAGCCTGCCAAATCGAGTTCCTCATCGATGAGGCGCAGGTTGATGCGGCTCCAGTCAGCAGCCTTGGGTATACGGGTGTAATATGGGGGAAATCCGTTTTTCCACCATCCTACGCGGGTTTTGTCCAGGAAAGTGATGCCGGCCACAAATGAACCACGGTAACTGTCACTGCTGTAAGGCTCCTCAAAATACCCCCGTTGCCCGAAACGTCCGTTTCCGAGACTGAATATACTTTCCGACATCCGTTGACGGTCGGGGTGGAATTGGTCTTCGATGATGTTCCATTCATCGGTCTTGAGGTATTTCTTCATGGCGACGTGTTTTCTGTAGTTATCGCCGTAAAGTTAAGCAATATGCGGAAATAAAGAAGAAATGGAAAGGAAAAAAACAAACGTGCGGTAGGCTTTTTTTTACCTGCTTTCTTGCCGGAGGGCTGGTAGGCTCGTCAATAACAGATGCTATGTACGGTCAGAAGAAGAGGTAACAATCATACGGTATGAAAGCATGAATCATACGATATGATTATGGTAATCATACGGTATGATTCATGTCTTTATTACAAAGATAACGGCTGTCCTTTGTACGGTGTGCCGGTCTCGGTTCTTTGTGTGTTATGTTTCGGAGGCGTGTGCTTACTTGCTTTTTTCTCCTTGGTTCTCTTTGATGAGGTATACGCAGGCGGCGCCGATTATCAGCATGATTCCTGCCAGCACAAGCATATTGATTTCAGGAGGCAGTCCTCCTTGGGGAGTAAACAAGGCAAGGATGGTGCCGCCCAAAGCAGCTGCTATAATCTGCGGGATACAGATAGTACCGTTGAAAAGTCCCAGATAAGTACCCATGTGTCCTCCGCTCAGTGCGTTGGTCAGGATGGTGAACGGCAGTGCCAGCATGGCAGCCCATGCACAACCTATCAGCAAGAAGGAAATGAAGAGCATATAAGGGTCGTGTATGAAGTAGGTGGAAATGAAACCTATACCTCCCAGAACAAGGCTGAGTGAGTAGACCCGGCGACGGTCCTTGAACATCGGTATGCAGATGGCCCAAAGCACAGAGCCGATGGCTTGTACGGCAAACAGTACGCCTACCCAGTCGGCGGCATTCTGATATTGCAGGCTCTTGGTGTCGAGTACCACTTTGGTGACACCATCTACCAGGTGCTCTACTGTAGGAGCATCAAAAGCATTGGCAGCGATGCTGCCGTTGGTATAGGTCCACATGAACATAAAAGCAAACCAGCAGAAGAACTGTACCAGTCCGATAGTCCAGAATGCTTTCGGAGCCTTGATGAGCAGCTTCAGCATGTTGGTCTTTTCATGTTCCTCTTCTTCGGTGATGCCGTGATACTCTGCATATTCGGCAGGCGGCATCTCTTTTACTTTGACCGAAGTGTAGATGACGCAGAAGATAAGGATGGCCGCTCCGATGTAGAATGAGTAAATCACCGAGTCGGGGATTACTCCTTGGGGAGCTGTATTGCTGATGCCAATCCATGCAAAGATGAACGGGAAGAGATATCCCACCAGGCTGCCTGCATTGCAGAGAAAACTCTGGATGGAGTAGGCGAGTCCTTTTTGTTTCTCATTCACCATGTCGCCCACCATCATTTTGAAGGGTTGCATGGCCATATTGATGGAGGTGTCGAGGAACATCAGCGATACCAGTCCGAAAATCATGGCTGTACTTACTGCCATGCCGAAGCTTCCGGCATTGGGTAGCAGGCACATGACGAGTACGGCCACCAACGAACCTATAAACAGATAAGGGATGCGCCGCCCGAAGCGTGTCCAGGTCTTGTCACTGGCGGCTCCCACGATGGGTTGTACAATGATACCTGCCAACGGCGGTAATATCCAGAAATAACTCAAATTATGCGGGTCTGCACCCAAAGTGGAAAAGATACGGCTGATGTTTGCACTCTGCAAAGCATATGCAATCTGTACGCCGAAAAAACCAAAGCTGATGTTCCACAGCTTCCAGAAACTTAAATCGGGTTTTACTTTCATGATGGTTTAATATGTTTTATTATTTCGTAGTTCCTCTTATCACCAGATTGGTACGTACTATCTTGTTGTTGCTTTTCTCTTCTCCCTCCAGCTTTCCGGTCAGAATGCTGAAAGCGCTTTTACCTACTTCCTCGCCATGCTGCTCCACGGTAGTCAGCTTCGGGTCGGTGCTTTGGGCAATGGCTCCGTCGGTGAATCCGCAGATGGATACTTCATCGGGAACTTTTACGCCGACCAGTTTGCAGGCATACAGTATGCCCGAAGCTGTCTCGTCGTTGATGGCAAAGAAACCGTCAGGGCGGTTTTCGCTTTCCAGCAGGTCGGGAGTGATGGAGATGGCGCGTTCACGGGTGTCGCACAACAGAATCATGCTGTCGTCCACCGGAATTTTATACTTCTTCATGGCATCCAGGTAGCCGTTCCGGCGATTCTTGGTAATCTCTAGGTGGGGAGCCGCACCATAGAAAAGGATACGCTTGCATCCGGTCTGTATCATGTATTCCACGGCTGCAAAGGAGCCGGCATAGTCGTCCACCACCACTCGCTCGGTTTTCAGCCCCGTACATATACGGTCGTAAAAGACAATGGGAATATCGTTGTTCAGCAGCTCCTGGTAATGGTCGTATTGGGAAGTGTCCTTGGCAAGTGAAGCGATGACTCCGCAGACACGGGCGGCAAGGAAAGAATGTACAATTTTCACTTCCTGCTCGTACGATTCGCTGCTCTGCGCCACTATGATATTATATCCGGCATCCGCCGCTGCTTTCTCAATTCCGCTCAATACGCAGGAAAAGAAGTGGTGTACCAGTTGGGGGACAATGACGCCGATGGTATTGCTGCGGCTTGCGCGGAGATTTACGGCAAGTACGTTGGGCTTGTAGTTATGCTCGCGCGCATAGGCATGGACAAGGTCACGTGTTTCCTTGCTGATGTCCGGATTGTCTTTCAGCGCCCTCGACACAGTGGAGGGGGAGACATTCAGCGCCCGGGCAATATCCTTGATGGTAATCTGCGGTTTATTCATGGTATAGTTTTGAGGACAAAGATAAGGTAAACTTCCCTAATCCGATTGCAAAAATAACGTAATAAGGTAAATTGTGCTTATCCGTTGAGGTTTATCGGGTTGTAAGTTTGTGCAAACGATTGCAGATACCCGTATTTTGACAAATTAAGGTGATATATAGTTCTATATTCCCTAAATGCTTATATTTGCAGTACGCAATTAATGATGATAACGCCATGAAACACATGAAGTTTTTGACTTTCTTTTTTTGTATTGCCTTTGCAGTATTTGCATGCAGCAGCAATAATGAGACAGACCCCAATGCTGGTGGACTTCCCGATAAGGAGGAACCTCTGGCTACAGACTTTGCTAAAGGTGCCGACATCAGTTGGGTGACGGAGATGGAACATAAGGGTATGAAATTTTACAATACCTCCGGTGTGGAGACCGATTGTTTCCAGCTGATGAAGGATTTGGGCCTGAATGCGGTTCGACTCAGAGTATGGGTCGACCCCAAAGAACACGATAACTGGTGCAATACGGCCGATTTGGTGACGAAAGCCAAGCGTGCCGCAGAGCTGGGCATGGACGTAATGGTAGACTTCCATTACAGTGACTGGTGGGCCGACCCTGGACAGCAGCATAAGCCTGCTGCATGGAAAGGACTGAACTTGGCCGACTTGAAGAAAGCCGTCGCCGGTCATACTGCCGATGTACTTAATGCGCTGAAAGCGGCAGGAGTTACTCCCAAGTGGGTTCAGGTAGGTAATGAAATCCGTTCGGGGATGCTCTGGGATGAAGATGCTGCATTGAGTGGTGCGTCCTATGATGTGAGGGAATGTGATGTAAAGGGTTCCAACAGCACTTCCGAGGAAGTGAAATACCGTGAGAACTTTGCCAACCTGGCTGCTTTTATCAATGTAGGATACGATGCGGTAAAGTCCGTCTTCGACGATGCCATTGTCATCGTCCATCTGGACAATGGATATGACAACGAATTGTATACCTGGTTCTTTGATGAACTGAGAGCCAATGGCGGTAAGTGGGATATGATAGGCATGTCGCTCTATCCTTACTGGACGATGCTCGAGCACAAGGAATATACAGCTGATAGAACTATCACCGAGTGTATTGCCAATATTAATAGTGTAGCCCGGAAATACAACTGTGACGTGATGGTGGTGGAAACCGGCATGGAGTGTGCCGACGACAAAGGGAATCTGGCAAGTGCTTCCGTGCTGGCAGAAGGGAAACGCCAACTGGCACGTATCCTGAAAGAGTGCAAGGAGAATACCGGCGGACGCTGCAAGGGCGTGTTCTACTGGGAACCGGAATGCAGGCCGAACCAATATCGGCTGGGGGCATTCACTGAAGACGGCCGCCCCACTGTGATAATGGATGCTTTTAAATAATTATATTAACAAAATCTTTTAAAGAAGAATGAGAAAGACAATACTTATCTTTTCCTGCTGCGCTTTTTTTGCCTTGGCGGCAATGGCGCAGCGTACAGAAGCATTGTTGGAAAAGAACTGGAAGTTCACCAAGGGAGATGTTCCCGAAGCAACACAAACAAATTTAGACGACAGTAAGTGGGAAACAGTGACCATTCCTCATGATTGGGCCATCTTTGGTCCGTTCGACCGCAACAACGATTTGCAGGAGGTAGCGGTTACGCAAGACCTTGAAAAACAAGCTTCCGTAAAGACCGGGCGTACCGGAGGGTTGCCTTATGTGGGTGTCGGTTGGTATCGTACGGCTTTTGATGCTTCTGCAGACAAGCAGGTCACTCTGGTTTTCGATGGTGCTATGAGTGAGGCTCGGGTCTATGTCAATGGGAAAGAAGCTTGTTTCTGGCCTTTCGGGTATAACTCTTTTCATTGCGATGTTACCGGTTTGCTGAATGCCGACGGTAAAAACAATGTGCTGGCTGTCCGTCTGGAAAACAGACCCCAGTCCTCCCGTTGGTATCCGGGGGCGGGATTGTATCGCAATGTCCGCCTAGTTACTACGGAACGTGTTCATGTTCCGGTTTGGGGTACACAGCTCACCACACCGCATGTTTCTGCTGAATACGCTTCCGTGCGTCTGCGTACTACAATACGGAATGCCGGTGATGCGGATGTTCGTATTTCTACTGATATTATTGCGCCGGACGGTAAGATAGTAGCCCGTAAGGATAATAGCCGGAAAATTAATCACGGACAGCCATTTGAGCAGAATTTTCTGATAAATGCTCCGTCTCTGTGGTCCCCTGAGACACCTTATTTATATAAGGCAGTATCTAAGATTTATGTAGATGGCAAACAGACTGACGAATATACCACGCGTTTTGGTATCCGCAGCATTGAGATTATAGCTGATAAGGGATTCTTCCTGAATGGTAAGCACCGTAAATTCCAGGGGGTATGCAATCACCACGATTTGGGCCCGTTGGGTGCGGCTGTCAATGTGGCTGCTCTTCGCCGTCAGTTGACATTATTGAAGGATATGGGATGTGATGCAGTCCGTACCTCCCACAATATGCCTACACCCGAATTGGTGGAACTCTGTGACGAGATGGGCTTTATGATGATGTTGGAACCTTTCGATGAATGGGATATTGCCAAATGTGAGAATGGTTATCACCGCTATTTCAACGAATGGGCAGAAAAGGATATGGTAAACATGCTGCATCATTATCGGAACAATCCTTGTGTGGTAATGTGGAGTATAGGAAATGAGGTTCCTACCCAATGTAGTCCCGAGGGCTACAAAGTGGCTTCTTTCCTGCAGGATATTTGCCATCGCGAAGACCCTACACGCCCCGTTACTTGCGGTATGGACCAGGTAACTTGCGTGCTTGCCAACGGGTTTGCGGCAATGATTGATGTACCCGGTCTTAATTATCGGGCTCACCGTTATGTGGAGTCTTATGAGACTCTTCCACAGAATATTGTGCTCGGTTCGGAGACGGCTTCCACTGTAAGTTCTCGTGGTGTCTATAAATTTCCCGTACAGAAGGGTGCCAGTGTGATGTATGATGACCATCAGTGCTCCGGTTATGATGTGGAGTGTTGTTCCTGGTCGAATCTTCCCGATGAGGATTTTGCTTTGTCTGATGATTATGACTGGACAATCGGACAGTTCGTCTGGACGGGCTTTGATTATTTGGGTGAGCCTTCTCCTTATAGTACGGATTCCTGGCCCAGCCATAGCTCCGTTTTCGGTATCATAGACTTGGCAAGCCTCCCCAAAGACCGTTTCTATCTGTACCGCAGCCTATGGAACAAGCAGGCAAATACCTTGCATGTCCTTCCGCACTGGACGTGGCCGGGCAGGGAAGGGGAGAATACTCCGGTTTTTGTTTACACCAGCTATCCCAGTGCCGAACTGTTCGTCAACGGAAAGAGTTATGGCAAACAACGGAAACTTACTGCTGATGAAAGCCGTGCTTTGGAAGGCCGGGACTCCCTTGCTTTGCAGCGTCGCTATCGCTTGATGTGGATGGATGTTCCTTATGAACCGGGCGAAGTGAAAGTGGTGGCTTATGATGCTTCCGGCAAGCCTGCAGAAGAAAAGGTGATTCGTACCGCTGGCAAGCCCCATCATCTGGAGCTGGTTGCCGACCGCACCCGCTTGTCTGCCGATGGTAAGGACCTGGCATATATCACAGTCCGTGTCGTGGATAAGGACGGTAATCTTTGTCCGGCAGACAGCCGCATGGTAAATTTCTCGGTGAAGGGTGCCGGAAAATATCGCGCTGCTGCCAATGGAGATGCTACCAGCCTCGATTTGTTCCATTTGCCCAAGATGCCGGCTTTCAGCGGTCAGCTGACGGCTATTGTGCAGAGTGGCGAGCAAGCCGGTGAGATTGTGTTTGAGGCAAGGGCTAAAGGATTGAAGTCCGGAAAGCTGGTACTTTATACTTCAGAGAAATAAATAGCACTATTTGCTTCCACTCTACCACACCTGCTCTGTACCCCTTTGTTCATCGGTGTTTGAGGTGCGGTGGAAGCAACAGAAAAAGGTGGAAGCAAATTTTGCTTCCACCTCTGTTTTTAGGGCCGACATGATGTTAACTTATTGTAATGTAATAAGTTAATATCATGTCGGCCATTTTGTTAATATCGTGTTAATGGCATATTAATATTGTGCAGACACGTTATTCATATCCTGAAAGTATGTTGCTTGGTTTATACATGCATGGCATTTCTTCAGTAAAAGCTTTGTGTTTCTTTTGTTTTGTCTTGATGTTGTGTAGTGCTTAACGGTCGTAAAGCGATTTGTTGACGGCCGTAAAGCGATCTGCCAACGGCCATCAACAAATCGCCTAACGGTCGTTAGGCGGTGAAAATCTCTGTACTTCAGCAGAATAAACATATATGTTATGTGCAAGAATGCCACATGTAGAGTGGAGAGAAGCGCTGTATTATGATATATCAAGTGATTTTTCTATCTTGTGCAACCGCATGCAATCGTTTGCACTGTTCGTTTCCCACATTTTACACTCTCTTTATACTTTACTAAAGTAATAAAGCATATTTTTGTTGCGTCATGCTTTGGGTACTTGAAAGACGTTAGAAAGCGAAAGTACGAAAATTATTTTTCGAATAATATATATAGGTAATTAATATTGTTAACTTTAATTTATTAAATGCATGAAGCAAGTTAATCTTAGAATCTGTCAAACGATTCTTACCCTAATGTTAGGGTTATTCTTGTCTGTAGGCGCTTATGCACAGAACATCACCGTGAAAGGGCATGTAAAAGATGCTTTGGGAGGAGTGATAGGCGCAAATGTGGTGGAAAAAGGAAATTCCACGAATGGTACAATCACTGACCTTGATGGTAATTTTACATTGACAGTTCCTCAGGGAGCTACGTTGGTCGTGTCTTTTATCGGATACAAGACGCAAGAAGTAGCTGCTGCTCCTTCAGTAATTATTACATTACAAGATGATGCGGAATTGTTGGGCGAGGTGGTCGTAATTGGTTACGGTACAGCCAAAAAGAATGATTTGACTGGGTCTGTTACGGCTATTAGTGCAGATAAAATGGTAAAAGGTGCTGTTACATCTGCTACTGATATGTTGGTTGGTAAAGCTGCCGGTGTAAGTGTGATTACTGACGGTGGTGCTCCGGGAGCTGGTGCTACAATTCGTGTGCGTGGCGGTTCTTCTATGTCTGCATCCAATAATCCGTTGATTGTTATTGACGGTGTGCCTGTAGATGACGGTGGTATTAATGGTATGTCAAATCCTTTGGCTACTGTCCATCCCAATGATATTGAGACTTTTACTATTTTGAAAGATGCTTCTGCAACAGCCATTTATGGTTCTCGTGCATCTAACGGTGTTATTATTATTAATACTAAAAAAGGAAAGTCTGGACGTGTACAAGTTGGTTATAGCGGTACATTCTCTATTAATACAAGACCCAATAAAGTAGATGTAATGTCTGCAAATGAATTTAGAGAATTTGTGACTTCTAAATTCGGTGAATCAAGTGCTCAGTTTAAAGCATTAGGTCAGGCAAATACTGATTGGCAGGATGAAATATTCAAAACCTCTTTCAGTACAGACCACAATGTTAATGTTTCTGGTGCTATACCACACATGCCCTATCGTGTATCAGTTTCTTATACCAATGAAAATGGTATATTGAAGACTTCTAATATGGAGCGTTTGACTGGTGCTATTAGCTTGAATCCTAATTTCTTTGATAAGAAATTGAATATTCAGTTGAATGTGAAAGGCATTTATAATACAAACCGTTTTGCAGATACTGGTGCGATAGGTATGGCGACGCAATATGATCCGACACAGCCTATTTACATGGATGGAAATCCCTATGGTAACGGCTACTTTATGTATATGAAAAGTGGCAATAATCCTACACCGGTTGATATTGGTTTGGCTAATCCCGTTTCTATTTTAGATTCAAAGCATGACGAATCAACTGTTTATAGAAGTATTGGTAATGCACAAATTGACTATAAGTTTCATTTCCTGCCCGAATTGAGAGCAAACTTGAATTTAGGTTACGACGTGTCTAAGAGTGAAGGTGATGTTATTATAGAAGATAATGCTCCTATGACTTGGTGCCAAGGTAACTATAAAACTGGGTTTGGGGAAAATAGCAGCTATTATCAATTGAAGCGGAATACATTGCTGGATTTCTATTTGAATTATGCTAAAGAGTTTGGTGCACATCATGTCGATGTTATGGGCGGTTATTCTTGGCAGCATTTCTATAATTCTACATGGACCAAATATCCTTATTCTACAGTAAAAGCTGAAGAAACTGGTAAGGAATTCTATAAGGATATGGAAGATTATTCAACTGAAAACTATCTTGTTTCTTTCTTTGGGCGTTTGAATTATACATTATTGAATCGTTATTTGGTGACATTTACCTTGCGTAATGATGGTTCTTCACGTTTCAATAAAGACAATCGTTGGGGATTATTTCCTTCAGTTGCTTTGGCATGGAAGATGAAAGAAGAGAATTTCTTGAAGGGAGTGGATTGGCTTTCTGATTTGAAGTTGCGTTTGGGCTATGGTATTACTGGTCAGCAAAACCTGAATAATGGTGACTATCCTTATATGGCTCGCTATATGTATTCCAAAGCTGGAGCAAATTATTATTTTGGTAATAACAAGTATTCATTGATTGCTCCTCAAGCTTATGATGAAAACTTGAAATGGGAAGAAACTACAACTTACAATATTGGATTGGATTTCGGTGTATTGAACAACAAATTGACAGGTACTCTTGATTTGTATTATCGTAAAACTGATGATTTGCTGAATACGGTTACAGCTCCTGCCGGTGCAAACTTTAGTAACCAGTTGTTGACGAATGTAGGTACATTGGAGAATAAAGGTATTGAACTTACTTTGACGGCTCATCCTATCACGACAAAAGATTGGGACTGGACATTGAGTTATAACATCTCTTATAATAAAAATGAAATTACCAAATTGACATTTAATGATGACCCGGCTTATAAAGGTGTGATTCATACTGGTATTGATGGAGCAACCGGTTATAATATCATGATAAATGCTGTTGATCATCCTTATAATTCATTCTATGTATGGGAACAACTTTATGATAAGGCTGGAAATCCGATAGAAGGTGCTTATGTTGATCAAAATGGGGATAATAAAATAGACGAAGAAGATTTGGTCGCTTACAAAAAGTCTGCTCCTGACGTATTTATGGGATTAACTTCTCAATTGTCTTATAAGAATTGGGATTTGTCATTTGCTTTGCGTGCAAGTATTGGAAACTATGCTTATAACAATGTACAATCCAATCGTGAGGCTTGGGATGGTTCACAAATGTATGACCAAACTGGTTTCTTGAAAAATCGTTTGACTTCTGCATGGAAAACAAATTTCAAGACAGGGCAATATCGTTCTAGTTACTATGTTCAGAATGCTTCTTTTGTACGGATGGACAATATTTCATTAGGATACACTTTTAACAAGCTGTTCAATGATAAACAAAGTGCACGTGTTTATGTCACGGTACAGAATCCGTTTGTTATTACCAAATATGATGGTTTGGATCCTGAAATTAGCGGTAGTGGAGTTGATAATAATATCTATCCTCGCCCTCGTGTATTTATGTTAGGCTTGAATCTTAATTTTTAATCAATGAAGTTATGAAAATATTAAAATATAAATATATATTGTCGGCAGCCCTTTTGAGTACGATGTTAGGGGTTACCTCTTGTGTGAACGATCTGGATACGGTTCCATTGGATAAGGATGAATTGGTTTCGGATGTCGTTTTTGGAAAGGAGATAGGAGCTTATGAACAAAGTTTGGCTAAAATATATGCAGGTTTGGTAATAGGTGGTAATGCAGGTGGAGACTCAGACCAGGATGTTGTCGGCATTGACGGTGGTTCTCAGGCTTCATTTATTCGCGTATTGTGGAATATGCAGGAATTGGCTTCTGATATCGCTCATTGTTGCTGGAATGATCCTGGTATTCCAGACTTCAATCATATTTCTTGGGCTGCTTCAAGTCCATGGATCAAAGGATCATATTATCGTTTGTATTATCAGATTAACTTGTCAAATGCGTTTTTACGTGAAACAACTGATGATAAACTTGCCTCACGAGGTTGTTCAGAGCAAGTAAAGGCTTCTATTAAAACTTTCCGTGCAGAAGCTCGTTTTATGCGTGCTTTGATGTATCTGTATGCTTTGGATTTGTATCGTAATGTTCCGTTTGTAGATGAAAACAGCCCTATTGGTAGCGTTCGTCCACAACAAATTATGAAAGATCAATTATTTGAATACATTGAAAGTGAAATGTTGGCATGTGAAAGTGATATGCTTGATCCTGTAGTTGGATTTAATGATAATTATGGACATGCTAATAAAGCTGCTCTGTGGGCTGCATTGTCTCGCTTGTATTTGAATGCAGACACGTATGTAGGTGTAAATAAATATACTGAATGTGTGACTTATTCTAAAAAGATTATTTCAGCAGGTTACCAATTGGAACCGGTTTATGGCGATATGTTCAAAGCTGATAATGACCAATCCAAAGAGATGATTTTCCCATTGAGATATGAAGGTGAAGATACAATGACCTGGGGAGGTATGACAGCTTTGTTATGCTGGGGTTCTGCTGATTTTCAAGAAGAAACGAATGCAAAGGGAGGTTGGCAAGGTGTTAGAGCTAAGTCGTCTTTATATAATATCTTTGAAAAAGAGGATAGCAGTGATAAGGATACTCGTAAAGCAATGTTGCGTACAGAAGCTACCACAAATATTGAGATCACAAATGAAGCTGATTTTGTCAATAATGGCATTCCCGTTACCAAGTTTTATAATGTGAATAAAGATGGAAGTAAACCTGCATCTGCGGAAGCTTGGACAGATTATCCATTATTCCGTTTAGGTGAAATCTATTTGAATTTAGCAGAAGCTGTTCTTCGTGGCGGACAAGGAGCAACAAAAACAGAGGCTTTGGGATATGTAAATGATTTGCGTAAACGTGCATATTCAGACAAGGCGTCCGCACCTATTTCCGATAGTGATTTTACTTTGGACTTTATGATGGATGAACGCGCACGTGAGCTATTCTACGAAGCTCAAAGACGTACAGATTTGATTCGCTTCGGTAAATATACTTCTGCTGATTATGTTTGGCCATGGAAGGGTGGAGTTGCGGCAGGAAAATCTGTTGAAAGCTTTTATCAAGTGTTCCCCTTGCCTTCAGACGATGTTGGTTCTAATCAGAACCTGGTACAGAATGAAGGATACTAATATTAATGATTAAACATGAATGATATGAAGACAAAATATATTTATTTACTTTTGGCTGGAATCTTCGCATTGATGTCTTGTGAGGAGGATGCTACCCCCATATTGGAATTGAAGACTGCTGCTGCATTGCATGCGCTTTCCCAAACAGACATTACTATTACTAAAGACAATAAGGATGCGCAATTTCCGGAAATAGCTTGGGATAAGGCAGATTATGGAGTTTCTGCAGTAGTTAATTATGTTGTAACTCTAACAAATACTTCTACCAATAAGAGTATTGTAATAGGAGAAACAGGGGATGCAAAACTGGCATTTACAAATAGTGAAATGAATTCTTTATTGGCTAAGGTAGGAGCATATCCGGGGCAAACGTATGATTTTACTGTTTCTTTGGTTTCTGAGGCATATGATGCTTATACTGATGCAGCTAGTAACTCAATAACTTTTAAGGCTACACCTTATGACCCTAATGTAGATAATATTACATGGAAGTATGCTTATGTAGCTGTTGGCTATCCTGATTGGGACTACACTACTGCCTATTTGATAGGTGACCCTGACGGTGATGGCATTTATAGTGGTTATGCCAATTTTGATGGTGCTGCTTCTTATGCAATCATTGATGGTGCAGACCTTACGAAAGTATTGGCTAAAGACCAGCAAGTTACTGCTGATGGTAAAGGTTTCATTGAAATTACTTTAGATGCGGAAGGTAAGGTAACCCAATCAGAGAAAGGGCTGGTTTGGGGAGTAATTGGAGATGCTACGTCTAGTGGTTGGGACAAAGATACCCAGATGGAATACGATACCACTACTCGTCTTTGGACAGTGGTTACTCCGTTGCTCGATAAGGAATTCAAATTTAGAGCCAATAATGACTGGGGATTCAATTATGGAGCAGAAGAAGGTAAACTTTCTGAGTTGGCCGGTAACTTGGTTGCTGGAGGTCAAAATTTCAAAGTGGTAAAGGCAAGTCCCTATATTATTACTTTAAATTTGACTAATGCAGGAAAATATACTTATAGTATGGAAGAAACAACGATTGAGCTTTCTAGCTCTGCAATGACATTGCCTGGTAGCTATCAGAGTGGTGATGGTTGGAAGCCGGAAGCTGATGATTGCTATAAGGTAGAATCTGCAGCTCGTGATTTCAAATATACTGGCACTCACTATTTCCCTGCCGATACAGAATTCAAGTTCTATGATTCTGGTACGTGGATTGGTGTTGTTGGAGATATTACTTGGAATGAGGCTAAGACATCAACTACGTTTGTTATCGGTGATGGCGGTAATGTTAAGATTGAGGCTGCCGGTTATTATCGAGTAGGTGCCGATACTAAGAAGATGGTTGCTACTTTGGATAAGACAGGTTGGGAGATTATTGGTGATGCTACTCCTGGTGGATGGGATAAAGGCACTTTAATGGATTATGATGCTGAAACGCAAAAGTGGTCGGTGACTGTTACATTAGGTGATGGTGAAATGAAATTCAGATGGGATGCAGCTTGGACTATAAACTTTGGTGGTAGTTTAGGTGCGCTGACGCAGGATGGTGGAAATATTAAAGTTTCAGCTGGAACATACACGATTGTATTGGATCCAGAAGCTAAGAATGCTACAATGACAGCCAATTAAGGCTCTCTTATTTATAGAAAAAGGATTAAGGGGGGGACCTTTAATCCTTTTTTATTTGTCAGACCAATGAATTGTAAATAGATGAGGAATTTATTTTATACTATACTTGTATTATTGACAGTGTATGCTTGTGCCGGAAAACGCGAGATAGTTACTGAACAAAAGCAAGTATTACCTGCTGTAGAAGACGTTGTGATGTACGAAATCAATCCACGTGTTTTTGCTCTGAAGAATGCATTTAATGTCATATCAAAACATCTTGATTCTATTCAGTTTTTGGGTGTTAATGTTGTTTGGTTTATGCCAATCTATGAGATTGGTGAGGTAAATACGGTGAATTCTCCTTATTGTATCAAAGATTATAAAAGAATAAATCCTGAATTTGGAACAGTAGAAGAATTTAAGCGTTTAGTGGAATTATGCCATGAAAAAGGAATAAGTGTAATTTTAGATTGGGTTGCTAATCAAACAAGGAGTGTAAAAGGAGAAAGAGAGAAAATAAGGGTAATTGATTGAATGATAGAAATGTATGTCTTTTAGTGGCTTTTGATGCCGAGTAGCGAAATAGCAAGAAAAAGCGGATTAAAGCAGACTTTCCGTTTCTAAACCGTTACCCGTTCCGAGATGCGAAAAATACGGTAAATTGGTGACGTTAAACGTCTGGTTATAGCGCTGTTTGTCTGTGGTTTACATTGTTCAGACAACTCACAAAGAAAGTAATTTTGCAAACTAAAAATGTGAGCGTTATGAACAACGAACTAAAGGTATCTTTCTATCTCAAACGAGAAGGTAACACGGAAAGAACAGAAACAAATCCCGATGCCGTTTTTCCGATTATTGGAAAAATCATCATCGGTAACACCATCGCACAATTCGGCTCAAAGCTAAAAATCGAAGAACAGCTTTGGAGTGTAAAATCAGGTCGAGCAATCGGCAAAAGCCGTGTTGCCGTTGAACTCAACAGAGAGATTAATAAAATTAATCTCTCCATACATGCGCACTACAAGGACATTTTAAAGCGAACCGGGAAAGTAACCGCTATCGAAGTGAAGAACGCCTTTCAAGGAATTGCCACCGCACAAAAAACACTGTTTGTCCTGTTTGGTGAAATGATGGAAAATTTCAAAGGGAGAATCGGTATTGACAGGGCACAATCCACCTACAAGCAGTATGAAGTCCTTTACAAACAGCTTAAACAATTTCTTCGGGAAGAATATCATGTAGAGGATATTCCCCTTACCGAATTAGATTTACCTTTTATCGAAGCATTGAATTTCTTTTTTAGGGTGAAACGCAAGATGAAGCCGAGAACCGTTAAGGCTCGGATTGTCTTGTTAAACAAAGTGATACGTCTGGCATTACATCGAAGAATTATCACCCGTCCACCTTTTGACGGTTTTGAATTGGAAAAGACGGAACTTAAAAACAAGTCGCTCACCAATGATGAACTGGACTTGTTAATGAAAACTCCCCTCAAATCAGGTACACAACGGTTTATCCGTGATATGTTCCTGTTTTCGACCTTTACCGGCTTGGCTTATGCAGACGTGCATAAACTTTCTTGGAAAGATATTATTACCGAAGATGACGGTAGTTTGTGGATTTCAGCCAACAGGCAAAAATCACATACGGAGTTTAATGTAAAACTATTGAATATCCCTATCCGAATCATGGAGTATTACAAGGGGCTTGCTCCCGATGGAAAAGTATTTCCCCACATGAGTTTGGGACAGGTGAATGTCGGCTTAAAACGAATTGCAAGAAACTGCGGTATCAACCGGGCGTTATCCTACCACATGGCAAGGTGTACTTTCGCTTCTCAAATTTGCCTTTCACAAGGTGTTCCGATTGAGAGTGTCAGCCGGATGTTAGGGCACAAGCATATTGAAACAACTCAACGCTACGCACGCCTTAACAATGAGAAGATAGGCAACGATATGCAGCAACTATCTGCACGTCTTGCCACAAAATTCAATTTTTAATAATCCAAAATATAGATATTATGCAAAACAATAGAAGTACTTTCGCTATACTCTTTTACTTAAATACCAGCAAAAAGAAAAAATCAGGTAATTGCCCTATCATGGGGCGTATCAGCGTGGACGGTAAAAGCTCGGCTTTCAGCACGGGCTTAGAGTTATCTCCCGAAAAATGGGATGCCAAGCAGGGGATAGCCACAGGCAAGTCAAAAGAAGAAACAAACATCAACAAGCAGATAGAAAGCTATCGGGCTGAACTTGTCCGCCACTATAAAACCTTACTGGAAAACAAAAGCTACATTACTGCTGAAATCCTGAAAAACGCTATCAAAGGAATTGGCATTAAACAAAACAGCTTAATACAGGAGTTTGCAGCCTTGATTGAAGAGAAACGGCAGTCTGTCGGCATTTTGATAGTAAAAACCACTTATACACATCTTTATCGTGCTTATCAACATTTGAAAGAGTTTTTAGGGTACAAATACGGGGTAACGGATATTCCGTTTACCCAAGTCGATTTTTATTTTATAGAATCGTATGTTTACTATCTAAAAGTCAATTTGCAATTAAGCGCAAGCACAACCAACAATACGATAAAACCATTGCGCAGGGTTGTAATGAGAGCCTTAAACAAAGGTTTGATGTATCAAGACCCGTTCTTTGGCTATAGTCCGCAGCGGATAACCATTACACGAAAATGGCTATCTATGGATGAGATAGAACGGTTGATGGAAATAGATATGAAACATGAAAGTGCTAATTTTATCCGTGATATGTTTTTATTCTCGACATTCACGGGGCTTGCTTACGTGGATTTAAAGAACTTACGGCATGATAATATTGTACGGCAAGAAGATGGCAAACAATGGATTGTCTTAAATCGTCAAAAGACCGGAACTACTTCCTACATTCCCCTACTTGATATTCCGTTACGGCTTATTGAGAAATACCGAAATACGGCTTTTGCCGGGCTTGATGGAAAGGTTTTTAGGTTATGCACAATAGAAAATGCGGATATTCAGTTGAAAAAGATAGCCAAAGCAGCCAATATTGACAAACGTCTGACCTATCACATGGCAAGACACAGCTATGCAACCCTTTGCCTTTCAATGGGTGTTCCAATAGAAACGATTAGCCAAACATTGGGACACCGAAGCATTTCCACTACTCAAATCTATGCGGATATAACCCGTACCAAAATCAATGAGGATATGACAAATTTAGCGAAACAGATTCAAGGAAAGTATGTACTATCCGAAACTGATAATAAAATTTAAAAAAACAGTGTAGACGAAACAGAAAATTCCTTAAAATGGAAACCTATGGAACAATTTATCAATGATTATCGGGAAAGTAAATGCTTTCCCGATAATCACTTATGTAAGCCAATCTTTAGGGATTTCAAGTATGTCACCTATATTATCGCCCGTGTTGTCAATTATTTTTCCTTCGCTTATATAGTTGAATTTTAATCCTATTTTATCGAAATCCATTTTGTTCTCGGAAAAAGGATGTTCATATAGCCAATAATTGGCAACAGGAATATTATGAGGGCATACTTTAGAAACGAAAACACCTGTAAGATTTTTAAGTCGCACACCTTTCTTATCACAAAATACGCCATCTAATTGTCGTATCCATTTTTCATCTTTACTTTCCGGATTTGTCGACCATGAAAATGCGACTGTCCCCCAAATAGCATTATCAACGTCTATTTTTCCCGATGTTCTAATGTCTAACGAATTTAAGCATACAATAAATGGTTTATCCAATTTTCCGTACCTTTTAGCTTTTTTTTCAATCGATTCTTTGAGAGATTCTTCACCTCCTCCCCAAAAGGCTTCTGCTGGATATATACCTATTGGACGTATTTTTTCCTCTCTTGTTGAAGGACTTACTGGAATAGGGCTTACTATGATATGAACATCCCTATTCTTATATTCTATCTTCGGTAGATTTTGAATGCCATTTTTCTCTAATTCTTCTCTCAATATGTCGGGGTCTATTTTTTTTAATTCTTCCTCTATACATTTTATCATCTCTTTTGTACCCGGTTGTTTCTGAGTGAGAAAACAAACATCTTCAATATTTAAAAAGAAATCTTTTGTGTTTAACTTATTCAGATTATCATAGAGTTCATTTCTTTTTCGTTCAAAAGCCTCCTGTTCCATTGTTTTACCCTTAACAACCTTAGCTTCAATATATAATTCCAAATTATCTTTAGATATTAGAAAATCAGGTTTTTTCGGTGAAGATGGTAAATCGGGATGGATAGTAATATCATACCCTAATTTGCAAAATAGCTCATGTAAGAACAATTCATAAAATGAAGAGTCGAAATCTTTCTTAAATCGGTTCTTTAGCTCTTTCTTTTCTTCTTCAGGATAATTATGGAACCATCTCTCTAAAGTATCTCTCACTTTTGACATATCAGTTCGTGCGCTGTTATTATAATACTCGTAAGTATTATCATTGTGTTTTGCAAATTCGAGACATGTTCTTTCAAATGAATCAAATAAACTATTCATATATTTTTCTTTTTGCAGTAAAGATATAGATTTCAATGCTTTTTCAAGCAAAGGAAAGCAGTTTTTAGTTGGTTTCAAAAAATGGGGTATAATGAATGGAAGTGAATGTGTCTGGTGTAAACACTCAATCATACATATATTTTCTCCTTTTTTTCTCTGATAAACATCTTCTATATGGAAAGAATAAATAAGGCAACACTTTTTGGAAATTTACTCTTTTGAGGAACGAAAAAGGAAGAAATTTTCAAAAACCGCTTGCGGCTCGGTGTTGCCGTTTTATTCTTGGAATATACCTTTGTGTTCAGAGAAAGAAAGGATTAATTAAGATTGTTCCATTGAAAAATAAGATATTAGATTGGTTACTGCTATTGCGAAGTTTTCGCCATCTATGGAATAAAAGCCTAATTTATTGGCAAATGTACTGCTTTTGATGTTGGCACATTCAATGCCGATATGGTTAAAACCGTACTTTCGGGCTATTTCTGTCAGAAATCGGATAAAGTGCGTACCGTGCCCTATCCGTTCTTTTGAGAAACCCAATCGGGCAATAATCAGGCAATTAGGTGGAAAACTACTTTCAACCTTTCTAATACGCAAATATAAATCTACCCGGCTGTTTCTTCGGATAACTATTATCTTATCCACTGTCAGCCACACAAGCGGTTTGCGATACTTAAAACGTTCCATTAAGTAGCGGTCTATTTCGGTTCTTAGTTCTTCATACTCAATCATCGTCTTATTCCTTTTTTCTTTTTCTTCTTGCGTTTCTGTGCCTGTAATTCTTCTGCTGGTGTGGCATCGTTATTATTGCCATTTCCCAATGAGAAAATAGACAAAAGAGAATCACCCCTACTATTGTGCTGCTGGTTGTGAGAGTGTCTATTTTCTTCTTTGTTATCAAGATTACAAGAAATATTGTTTTCTTTTTCACAGTATTGGAATACTTCTTTTTTCTTTTCGCCAGTAAAATTTTGATTCTGTAATTCAAGTTGTTCCGAAATAGAACCGTTTTTCATCGTGTTGGAATACTCAAACGATTCTGATAATTGGCGATTATAGCCGAACAATCTATCAAAGCCCTGTTCCGCTTGTTGGAACAGGTTAACACGGTCGAAGCCACCTTTTATTACTCCATTTTTGGTGTTTTTGTGGTTGGTAAGCGGTGATAGCTTCTTTTTATTAGCTTGGTCTTTACGGCTCACAATCAAATGGCAGTGCATATTCAGTTTATTGTCCGAACGGCTACGGTCAAAATGGATTTTGCCGTAAAACTTTATATCCGCTTCGGATAGTCCTTTGTTGAAGTTCTTGGCGTATTCAGGAATAAAGACTTCCCGAATATACCGTTTCATGGCTTCGGCTTTTTCCTGTTCTGTATTACCCATCGCTTGAAGTTCCTTTTCCGATGGGCTGACATGGATAGCGTAAAACTTAGCATCCGTTTTCAAGAGTTGCCCGATATTGCTGTCTATATCCTTAATCACCTTTGATTTGTAGATATTATCCTCTGTCAGGTCGAAAAAGCCATCAGTATAGATACCCTTTTCCATCCGTTCCAAATCTTCATGCTCCATATATGAAGCTAATTGGCGACTACTTCCTGCATTATTATATGTTCCTCCCGATGGTGGTGCAAAATCTATGTGCATGGTTCTATGTATTTATCAAATTGACGATTTCCGCTTTTAGGTTCTCTTTCCGTTTGCCGTCCATCACGCCACAAGTTGATAACTCCGAATAGAGTTGTATCAGTTGAAGCAGCTTCTTATAATCCCGTTGGTGTATTTGATACAGGGCGGTGAGCTGTTTCCCCTGCTGGTTGATTACATCGGCATGATTGCTGAACTGTTCGCTTAATTTTTTCAATACGGCTGTTTGCCTTTCTTGACTGGCTGCCAGTTGGGAAAGGATAAACTTTTCCAATTCCTTGCCGATAGCATCGAAGCGAACGGCAATAGAATTGGCGGTTCGTATCATTGGATTTAGTTGTTCTTCCTCGTAATGACGAATGAAGCGGATAATATCATCCTGTCGCTTGTTTATCTTCGCCAATTCTGATTTTACGGATTCCGGTGCTTCCGATGGATTGATACACGCTTTATCAATATAGACAAATGCCAGCTTGACTATTTCCCCTTTTTTCAGCGAATAGCGTTTACAGAGTTTATCTATCAACTTACCCGTCTGTCGGTCTATCCCGATGGTGGTAAGTGTGGGTATATTATTGGTCTTATCCATGATTATAACTTTTTTATAAGGAAAATGAGATTCATTCAGTTGATTATAAGCGAAATACATTTCCGACTTATAATCTTTGTTATAAACGGTTACGAATGTAACCTATTAAAGCCGAAGGCTTTGCCCCGCAGGGCAAGAGGAAGAACAGGACAAAGTCCAGTTCCCTCTTGCTTCATTTAGCGAAACGAGTCGAGCCACAGGGCGAGGCGGTTTCGCTAAATGGGGATTGTTAACACTTCATCAGGTGGTAACATTACCCACCTTGTTCTGCTTCGGTTTGCTTATCGAGTTGATTTTCCTTTTTGAACCGTTCATAGGTCTTGCAATCAGCATTTTCTTGAATAAAAGTCCGGATGTCGGCTGCACGATAATAGGTCTTGTGGCTTATCGTAAAATATGAAAGTTTGCCACTTGCCCGATACCGTTGCAAGGTTCGGAAAGATACTTTTAGCAGGAAAGCCAAATCTTGATTGTCGAGTATCTTATCGTTTTCGTCCAATACCTTGTCAGTATTGATAAGGGATTTTAGGTCTTGCCCGATTTCGGAGAGCTTCTTCGATAGCCGTTCCATCCACTTGTCGAAGTTTTCGTTGTCTATATACATTTTGCTTCATTTTTTAGTTTAACATTATTGTTTTCAATCGATTGATGAAGCAAAGTTCGGCAAATGAATGTAAATAAGTTAGGGGTGTACCACTGGTACACCCCCATAAATAGTTGCTAAATTGTTGATTTACAAATAGCCTTTCTTCTTACTTTCTTCGATAATAGCTTTACGAAGTGTATCTAAAAATTCAGTTACTTTGGATGGCTTACGCTTAATAACGCTTTCATGCTTCTTGTGAACATCCCCCAATTTGATATTGAAGAGATATTCAAATGCTTTTCCAATTTCTGTAAGGGGGGATTCTGTTCCAATATGCGTTACTACTCTCTTAGATAGGAATAGTCCGCTAACAAGCTCCATTATTTCAATAAGATAAGTTTCATCTGTTAGGTGTAGCGGAGATGATGGTAAGCTATTCTTTCGGTTCTGGAATTGAACCGGATATTTAATTCGCATATTGAGTATACGAAGTTCTGTGTTTACAAGTCCTATTGCTTCATCAATAAGCAATAACAAGGCATTTTTCCCCCTGCTCAAATTGTACACGATGCGATTTAAGCCTGTTAAGTCCAAAGGAGAGATAACGTAACAATACAGCGTAGTCTTGTTCATTTATAGCAATGCTTGCCAAGTGATTGGCAAGTTCTTGTAATGCTGCCGTAAAATCATTTACGGTAAACTCTTTTTGTGAGTATTCCGACAATAACCGGAAAAATCTCTGTTCGGATAATTCTTTCATGATTCACACAATTAAAGATGTCCTTTGATTCTAATATTCTGTTTTTTATTTATGGTATCATTATATAAACTCCCATTAAATTTTTTATATTGAGCGTTTTTATAGATTTCAACCAGTTTTTTACTATAATCCTGAATCACCGCATTGGATTTTTGGAATAAGTTGGTTGCTAAGATTCCGCTTCCCAATATGCCGGGATTACAGACTACTGTATCTTTTTTTATAGCGTTCATAATCAGCTCTGAACACGTATAATCCTTAATGCCTGCCTTGTTAAATTTCTCAGACATGGATTTATTGAGTGCCTGTTTATCGTTAATGGTCATAAATCCATACCACAACAAACACTTCATCCCCAATTTGGTAGCACTGATTAATACATCAAGATAAGTATTTGCATTGCTATTGGGTTTATCTATCTCGTAAGGGTCTATATGTAGAAACGTGGATTTGGGTAATGACGGCAATAGCTTTAATACTCCATCAATCGAATCGCAGTTAAAGGTTCTAATTGATGGTGCAACAGCTTGGTGTCTTACAAATGATTCAATATTCTCCAGTGCCTCTTTTTCTAAATCAAAGAATAGACACCCCTTAACATCATTATTCAATACTTTCATGGCTAATGCTGGAGAACCTAAATAGTTTCCATTTGCCATGCTTTCACTCTCTAATTGATAATAAAGGGAGTTTTTTAGTGTAGCATCTTTATTCGCTTCGTTCAGGAAGTGATAAATACCATATTCTTGTTCGGGAGTATGTGTCATTGGATAGATGGCACACGCTGAATTTGTTTCTACATATATCTGCGGTTTTTCTATTTGAAGAACCTCGCAGAGAACAAGATGCTTGAGAACATCGGGTTGTTTGCCGAAGTGAGTGTAAGTTACCATAATAATTCAGTTTATCATTATGGTGGCAATATTAGGTAGTAAAAAGCGAAAAAGCCTTGACGAAAGTCAAGACCTCTATTTTTGCAGTTGTTTTTTGCGGATTCTACTTAGAGTTTCAGGAGTTACACCGAGAAAAAGTGCTATTTCCTTTAAAGTTATTAGTTCTTGCAAATCAGGACATCTCTTCATTAACGTCTGATAGCGTTGTTCAGGAGTATCGCAATAGAACCCTAATAAGCGTTGGTATATCTCTGCAAACATGGTTTCGGCAATACGCCTGCCTAAACGCTGTGTTTCCATATCGGTTTCCCAAAATTGGTTGAGTTTGCTTAGAGATAAAAAATAGACCTCGCAATCAGTTGTTGCCTGTATGCTAACCGTTGCATCGGTTCTATTAATTAGAGATGGATAATCACATACAAAATCATTTTCAAAACTGTAACCAACAATCCATTCGTTACCGTTCGTATCTATGCGAGTAAGACGGAATATACCAGATGCAACAAAGCCTATATGGTTAGTTTTATCGTTTTGACGAACCATATATTCATTTTTTCTAAATACTTTTAGTGTGCCACTTTCAAGAAATAGTTTTTCTAATCTCGTAGTATCTACACTTTCATTCGCATTGAATTTATCCATGTTAAATGCTTTGTAATTACAAAAATACGAAGAATGATGGATATATTTGGCAAGGTTTCAACAAAATGATTTATCTTTGTGGTAGAGTTATTTGAAGCAATGGAAAAACACAGCAGACTAAAGAAGTTCGCTCGTTTCTATATCGTTACCCATTGTTATACTCTTCTTCTTCAAAAATCTATTATTCAATAGATTACAATCACATTTCTTGTTTCGCAGCATACATCTTGGGACCATGCTTGGATTAAAGAACATAAAGAGTGGTATACTCAGGATAGTATCGGAAATATAATTTCTCCTGCAGGAACGGGATGGAATGATGTGGCAGATTTGAACTACGATAATGCAGATATGTGCCTTGCAATGATTGATGCTATGAAATATTGGATACAAGAAGTTGGTGTAGATGGTTTTCGCTGTGATGCTGCTGATTATGTTCCATATACTTTCTGGAAGCAAGCTGTTGATTCTCTGAGGGCTATTCCAAATCGGAAATTGTTAATGTTGGCAGAAGGTAAGCGCAAAGATCATTTTGATGCAGGATTTGATATGAACTATGCTTGGGATTTGATGGAGGCGATGCGGGATGTTTTCGTTAATGATAGTAGTGCGGCACGCTTGTTGGAGGTGGATTGGAGCGAGTATGACTCAATTCCGGCAGGAAAAATGAAATTACGTTTTATTACCAATCATGATGAGGCTTCTAAAATGTCGCCAATTGTGGAGTTAGGAAGTGAAAGGGCAGCTATGGCTGCTTTTGTTGGAACAGTTTTTTTGCATGGTGGAGCATTGATTTATAGTTCACAAGAAATTGGACATGAGGCTCCTATTAATTTTTTTGCATATACATCCGTGGATTGGTCCGAATGTTCGGATATTTATCAAGAATATGGGTGTTTAATGGGATTGTATAATAAATATCCTGCACTTCGGAAAGGAATATTAACTGGGTATCCTGCTTCAGACGTCTTGATGTATCAGAAAAGTGATGGTAAAGATGCTTTTATGATATTGGTTAATGTGCGTAATAGAGATGTTTCTGTTATCTTACCGGAGGGTTGGAAGCATCATGTAGCTACTGATATTTACGAAAATAAACCTCTGGAATTGATGAATGAAATTAAACTGAATGCATTAGAGTATAGAATAATTAGATTCTGACGGCTGGATTTTAATAAAAGAGGAGACCCTATACTATTATATTGTGTAAGGTCTCCTCTTTCTGTTTGATATGCAAACGTTTTCGTGATATTGTTCTCGTTTTCCTTTACGTTAATTGATTTGCCCTTTCTTTTCCGGTTATATTTGTGAAGTGATAACTTTAAATACTTCATATTATGAAAATTATCGTTCAACGTGAGAATCTTGTTTTATGGCATTTGATATGCTTCAGCGTGCTGCTGGCATTCACGGCATGTAGTGACAACAAAGAGGAGTTTCAGGAATATTTGACTCCTGCCTCCGGTAGTGAAGCTATTTTTGAACAAGGTTTTAGCTTTGCTGAAGCTGCTTCTTCACAAAGTGTCAGTTTTGAGGCCGGATATCAATGGACTGCTGAGCTGAGTGGTGAGGATATTGGCTGGTGCAGTATCAATCCGGCAAAAGGCTTGTCAGGAAAAGCTACGATTATGGTTTCTGTTGCTAAAAATGAAACTGGAATAGCGCGTACAGCACAATTGAATATTATATCCGGTTCAAAAAGGGAAGAAATATCCGTCACTCAAGCTGCCAATGCAATTGCAATTCCTGCTGGTCTGAGTTATACACCGGTGGTACCAGATGCTGATCAGTCTCTTGTCATTACGTTTAAAGCGGATACAAAGTCTGCCCTCTATGAGTATAAAGGAGATGTGTATGTACATATTGGTGTTGTCAGTGAAGGTCGTTGGCAATTCGTGCCTGCAGAGTGGGCAGAAAACAAAGATAAATGTAAGATGACTTTATCTGAGGCTAATATTTGGAGTATTACATTGAGTCCGAATATCCGGGAGTGGTTTGGGAGTGGAAAGACACCGGTGAACCAACTTGGAATAGTGATTCGTAGTGCGGATGGTAGTAAAAAAGGAATAGATACTGATTCCTTTATAGCGGTAACTGATACAAAATATGAAGGATTTGCACCCGGTGAGATTAAAACTGCCGCTGTACCGGCTGATATGGTCGAAGGTATCAACATAATGGATAATTCTACAGTGACACTGGTACTTTATGATAAAGATGTGAATGGAAATCATAAGGATTTTGCACATGTTGTGGGTGACTTTAACAATTGGACCTTAAGTAATGACGAAAAGTCGCAGATGTATCGTGATGATGCTTCCGGATGTTGGTGGATTACGTTGGCGGGGTTAGATGCTGGTAAAGAGTATGCTTTCCAATACTATGTGGGTACAAAGGAAGGTGAAGTAATTCATTTGGCAGATGCTTATACTGAAAAAATACTGGATCCTGATAATGATAAAGATATTTCAGCTTCTACCTATAATGAAAACCTGGTTTATCCTAAGGGAGGGGTAGGAATCGTTTCGACCTTCAAGATACAGAAAGATAGTTATAACTGGAAGTATAATGATTTTAAAATAGCAAATCCTAAGCAATTAGTGATATATGAATTGCACTTGCGCGACTTTACGGCTACGAGTGACATTAACGGTGCGATGGGAAAGCTTTCTTACTTGAAAGAAATGGGTGTCAACGCTATTGAGTTGATGCCGGTGCAGGAGTTTGACGGCAATGACAGTTGGGGGTATAATCCTTGTTTTTTCTTTGCGATGGATAAAGCTTATGGGACAAAAACAATGTATAAGCAGTTCATTGATGCTTGTCATGAGGCTGGTATGGCAGTTATTCTGGATGTGGTTTATAATCATGCTACAGGAAATAATCCGCTGGCTAAACTCTATTGGGATGGTGATAAGACTGCAAAGAATAATCCATACTTCAATGTGGAAGCACCTCATCCTTATAGCGTGTTCCATGATTTCAATCATGAAAGCCCATTGGTGCGTAAGTTTGTGAAGCGTAATCTGCAATTCTTGTTGAAGGAATATAAGGTGGATGGCTTTCGTTTTGATTTGACGAAAGGGTTCACACAAACCTCTTGCACTGAAAGTACAGCATCCAATTACGATGCGGGTCGCATTGCCGTCCTAAAGGATTATAATGCGGCCATCAAGGAAGTGAAAAAGGACTCTTATGTTATCTTGGAGCATTTCTGTGATTCAAAGGAAGAAAATGAACTGGCAGCTGATGGTATGCACTTATGGCGTAACTTGAATAATGCCTATTGTCAGTCGGCTATGGGGGATGCTGAAAATAGTTCTTTTAGTAGCCTTTATGAGAAAAACACTGCATGGGTAGGTTTTATGGAAAGCCATGATGAAGAACGCACAGCTTACAAACAGTCGCAATGGGGTGATGGTGTGCTGAAAACCGACCTTGATGCCCGTATGAATCAGTTGGCACTAAATACAACTTTCTTCCTTACCGTTCCTGGTCCTAAGATGGTTTGGCAGTTCGGAGAGATGGGATATGACATCTCTATTGAAGAAAATGGCCGTACCGGTAGGAAGCCTTTGCATTGGGAATATTTAGATAACGCCGATCGTAAAGGGCTGCACGATGTTTATGCAGGTTTGATGAAGCTGCGCAATGCTCATCCGGAGTTGTTTGATGCAAATGCAACTTTGACATGGAAGGTGGAAACTTCTGATTGGGACAACGGTCGTACATTATTGGTAAAAAGTATAACGGGTAAGCAACTGGTGGTGGTGGGTAACTTTACACATACCGCTACTGATATTGTTTTCCCTGCCACTCCTGGTAACTGGACCAATTACTTTACAGGAAAAAGTGAAACCGTAAATAAACAGGTTAATGTACCGGCTCATGGATATGTGGTCTACACTAATTTCTGATTTCGGTAAGAATCATTCATACATCTTTATCAGCACCCGATTCAGCCAGTTCCAACGGAAACGGAACCAGCGTCGGGTGCTGCTTTGTTTTCCTCCAAAGCGGAGAACGAACTCACGGTAGCCATGTTTACGGAAGGGAAGTCCCACGTCCATGAACTCTAAGTGGCGGTATCCGCGTTGTTTGGCATCATCCAGTGCTTTCCATACGGCAAGAATCCCCGGATATTGCAGGGCATAAGTCTTGCGCATGCCACCTGAGAACCATAGATAGGCGCTATCATCTGAATAAATGCATGCGCTGCCACCGATAATCTTCTCCTTATAAATGACGATGAAGATTTTGCTTTGCTGCCCTTTTGTCAACTGGTTTTCGAGATGCTGAAAGAACTTGATACTGGGGAAGTGGCGCCGTATCTTGGAAGAATATACGTGGCGCAACATCTGGGCGAAACAGAGAATCTCCTCTTTGGTACGTGCTTCCCGCACTTGGGCACCGTTTTTGAGGCCTTTCTTGATTTGCCGGATACGTGACGGGCTGAAACGCTCTTCCACCTTTTCGACGCTGTGCAACGAGTTGCGCACCCGCAGCCAATTGATGGCGATGTATTGGTTGTCTCGGAAAGATTTGTATCCGAACATGGCATTTTCCAGGTTGCGGAACTCGATGAGAAAAGAATCGCGCAATGCTTCATTGGTAAGCCTTTGCAGCATGTCACTGAAGATAGTCTCTTTGTCTGCCTCGTTATTGAAATATTCTCCCGTACCGTACACCTCACATCTTTTGATGATGCCGGGTGGAAACATGCGGACACTTTTACGTATGGCGGCAAGCAGTTTCGCAACGGGCTTGTCATCTTCGGATGCCACAATGAGTATGGGGGTATACCCCGGAGTTTCCTCGTAGATTCGGAACAACTCTGTGGAATGGAAGGTGTTGGTGCCTGGCAGGTCAGGAACCTTGCTCCCACGGTAATATGTAGTGAGTTTGAGGGGCATTGCTTGCAAACTTAACAAAAAAACTGAAATTTCGGTTGGCATGGGTAGGCTTTTTTATTAAATTTGTCACTATAGCTGAAGTCTTACATAAAAAGAATGGATATGATTTTTAAGAAAAAGAAAACGGTTCTCGAAGAACAGCCGCTGTGCTACTGGGAAGAGTCCTCTTATATGATGGCAGTGCCTAAGGGGGGTGGAATGGATTTGTCGGTACGGCTTTTTGAGCGCGTGGCTGCTATCTCTGGAGTGGAATTGTTGAAAAAACGTTTGCCTGATGAAGACGAACCGGGATATATGGAAGTAGGATATGATGGCGAAGTGTATGAAATAGGTTTCTATGAAGGTGATTTTTCAATGCCTGATATGTTTAATCGTCGGGATTATTATTTCACTGACGAAGAACTATATGCTATTGGCAGAGCCGATAGGGCACTTACGGTGTTCATGAAGTTCGGCGTTGACGGGCAGAAGTCCTACCATCTGCAACTGAAGATTGCTGTAGCTATGGTGCCCGACCTGCTTGCCATTGTGGACGAAAGTGCCGAGAAACTGGTTTGTGCTCGGTGGGCCACTCTGGCTGCCGACTCGGCGGTAGTTCCCGGAACGAGTGTTTTGTTCACGGTACATGCTGTGACCGATGAAGGAGGCGAGGTGTGGTTGCATACGCACGGATTGAACCGTTGCGGTTTGTATGAACTTGAGATTCTGAAATCAGACAAGGAGAATTACAACAACCATTATTACTTGATTTCCGCCCTTGCTAGTCATCTGCTCGATAAAGACGATAGGACTTCCGAACCTGGTGTTGGCGTATATATCGGGATGTTGAATGACCGTTTGCCGATAGTGGCCACCTACGTTTCGTGGACAAAGGCGCTGGATGAGTACCGAAGCCTCGTTCTTGGCAGTGCGGACGACCGTGAGGAGGGACACAACGGCCGTACGGCACCCGTGTTCATCTATACGAGTGAGGACGACGAGAAGAAAGGCAGACTGCGGAAGGTGTCCGAATACGATAGCATGTGGGGTGAGAATCCGCTATTCTTTATTAGTACCCGTGAAACCAATCGCATGAGTGCGTTGGCTCGCGAGCGTTTCGGTCTTGTGAAATACATGGCAAAGAAGGACGAAGGCTCTATCTTGCTTAAAATTGGCTTGAAGACAGACAGTGCCGAGCAGGCTGACGACCGCGAACATATTTGGTTTAAGCTGTTGGAGTTTGATGGAGAGCGTTTCAAGGGACAGCTTATACAAGAACCTTACGACGTCAGCCACATGCACGAGGGTGATGAAGGGTGGTTTACGGTAGAGGATGTGACCGACTGGATAATCTATTTAGAGGAATTTTCGGTTACTCCGGATACCGCCTATCTGCTTGTATGATACAAAAGGAAGCGGGGAGAAGATTGTAAGGGCTTTTATTCGCCATTCCCGGATATTTTATCTAAATTTGCCTTCGCTAAACACGAATATGTTATGGAAAGTTTCAGTGAATTGATAAAAGCCCGCCGCAGCATGCGGAAGTTTACAGAAGAAGAATTGACACAAGAACAAGTCGTCACTTTGATGAAAGCTGCTTTGATGGCACCCACGTCGAAGCGTAGCAATGCATGGCAGTTCATAGTGGTGGACGAGAAGGATAAATTGAAGGAATTGTCCTATTGCAAGGAGCAGGCATCGCAGTTCATTGCCGATGCGGCACTGGCTGTAGTGGTTGTTGCCGACCCGCTGGCAAGCGATGTGTGGATAGAAGATGCCTCCATTGCTTCCATCTACCTGCAACTTCAGGCCGAAGATATGGGGCTGGGAAGCTGCTGGGTGCAGGTGCGCGAACGTTTTACGGCTTCCGGTATGCCTTCCGGCGAGTATGTGCACGAGGTGTTGGATATTCCTTTGCAGTTGCAGGTGCTTAGTGTTATTGCTATCGGCCATAAGGGGATGGAGCGCAAGCCTTTCAACGAAGACAATCTGCAGTGGGAAAAGATACATATCAATAAGTACGGAGGAAAGTAACAGTGAGTGCAGCAAAAGCAAACAATAACCGTGATACATATAAGGCCACTGCCATCACACTGATTGTATTCGGCATTCTTTACTTGGTGGACAAATTGGTGCATTTTTCTGCAATCGGCTTGCCGTGGGTGATGAATAAGGATAATTTTCTATTGTATACCGCAGTGATTTTTCTGCTGTTCAAGCATGACAAGTCAGTGGGATTGGTATTGATAGGTTTGTGGCTGATATTGAACTTCGGGTTGATAACTGCCTTACTCGGTACGATGTCCGCTTATCTGCTGCCGTTGGCGTTGCTGGCATTAGGGGCTATTCTGTATTGGTTGGCAACAAGATAAGCGTATGGCAGGAAGAAGTATAGAAGATATGTCCATTGCCTTTATCGGTGCCGGAAATCTAGCTACTAATCTGGCAAAAGCTCTTTATCGGAAAGGGTTTCGTATTGTGCAGGTCTACAGCCGTACAAAAGAATCGGCGCAGGGATTGGCACAGACGGTGGAAGCTGCATATACCACGGAGCTGCAGGCGGTTACGAAGGAGGCGCAGCTTTATATCGTTTCGCTGAAGGACGCGGCTTTTGTAGAATTATTACCCCAGATTGTTTCTGGAAAGGAGAATGCTTTATGGGTGCATACAGCCGGCAGTATTCCTATGAATATTTGGCAGGGGCATGTTGCGCGTTATGGAGTGCTTTATCCGATGCAGACTTTCAGTAAGCAGCGTGAAGTGGATTTTGGACAGATACCGTGTTTTGTGGAAAGCAACTCGGAAGAGGATGTGCAGCTTCTGAAGGACATTGCTTCCGCCCTATCGGAAAAAGTGTATGAAGCAAGTTCTGAGCAGCGCAAAAGTTTGCATCTGGCGGCTGTGTTTACGTGCAATTTTACCAATCACATGTATGTGTTGGCTGCTGAACTGCTGAAAAAGTACGGGTTGCCGTTCGAGGCAATGCTCCCCTTGATAGACGAGACGGCCCGCAAGGTGCATGAGCTGGAACCGCTTGCCGCACAGACAGGACCGGCTGTGCGCTATGATGAGAATGTCATTGACGAGCATCTGCGGATGCTTGCCGATGAGCCGCAAATGCTGGAACTATATCGGGAGATTAGCGAGAATATACATCGGTTGGCAATAAGATAACCGGATGCCGATGCTTGCCTCTTTTGAACTAATGTTTTGCTGCATATAGGTATATTATAATGAACAAGAAAAAAGTGCAATGAGTACCATAAACTATGATTTGAAAAAGATAAAAGCCCTTGTTTTTGATGTGGACGGTGTGCTGAGTGCCAATGTTATCCCTATGAGTTCGGAGGGTGAACCTCTGCGTACGGTCAACATAAAGGATGGTTATTCCCTGCATCTGGCCGCTAAGCAAGGTGTGTTGCTGGGTATAATTACGGGTGGACGTACAGAAGCAGTCCGCAAGCGTTTTACTTCTTTAGGTTTTGAGGATGGAAATATCTATATGGGTTCTTCTGTTAAAATCCATGATTACCATGACTTCCGTGACCGTCATGGCTTGAAGGACGAGGAAATATTGTATGTAGGTGATGATATTCCCGACTTGGAGGTGATGCGTGAGTGTGGTTTGCCGTGTTGTCCTAAGGATGCTGTGCCTGAGGTAAAGGCTGTGGCTCGCTATATTTCGTATGCAGAAGGCGGTTATGGCTGTGGTCGCGACATTGTGGAACAGGTATTGAAAGTGCAAGGGCTTTGGATGGCAGATGAAAAAGCTTTTGGTTGGTAGTTGTTTCAATCGTTAAATTGTAAATCGTCAAATCGTAAATGATATGATGTTAGATAATCTGAAGAAATATAAGGTGATTCTTGCCTCTAACTCTCCGCGAAGGAAAGAATTGCTGGCTGGTTTGGGAGTGGAATATGAAGTAAGAACTTTGCCCGATGTGGACGAGTCTTATCCCGAAACGTTGCGGGGAGCGGATATTCCTCTCTACATATCCAGGGAAAAGGCAGATGCCTACCGTGATATGATGCATCCGGACGAATTGATGATTACAGCAGATACCATTGTCTGGCTGGATGGACAAGTTCTCGGAAAACCCAAGAATAGGGAAGAAGCTATGCAGATGTTGCGCGACATGTCCGGACGTACCCATGAAGTGTTTACCGGTGTATGCATCACTACCACTGAGTGGCAACGCAGTTTTGCGGCGGCAACAGAAGTGCGTTTTGCCAAACTGAACGAAGAGGAAATTGCCTATTATGTGGACAAATACCACCCCATGGATAAAGCCGGAGCTTATGGTGTACAAGAGTGGATTGGATTCATCGGGGTGGAAAACATATCCGGGAGTTACTATAATATAATGGGGCTCCCCGTACAGAGGCTGTACAGGGAGTTGTTGGAGGTCTAAACCAGATCCATCATTAGAGGGATATCTTTTTCACTGATTCCTTGTCTGACAAGTGTTTCTTTGTCTTTACCGAACATTTCTCTAAAAATCTCCTGCCCGCCATATTCCAAAGCTGCTTTACTGTAAAGTTCTGCAGCTTTTTCTATTTTGCCCGTTCTCCAAGCAACATGTCCGGCATTGAGATAGTCTGCTGCGAGTGGTTTGGAGGCGAGTATCTTTTCGTAATACTTCATTGCTTGCTCATACTTGCCGTTGACAAACGAACACCAGCCTATAGCACGCCATGCTTTGATACAATTGCTTTCGATGAAATCAAGCTTGAAGAAATATTGCAGAGCCTCTTCATATCTTTCCAGTTCGGCAAGGCAGCTTCCGGCGTAGAAAAGGATATTATGGTTTTCCGGCTGGATTGCCTCCACTTTCTTGTAGTATTCCAGTGCAGAGGCAAAGTCCCTTATCTGCCTGTAGCACGTAGCGAGATGGCGGATTGTCCAGACATGGTCGGGCTTTAGTACATCGGCTTTCAGGTAGGCGTCTATCGCTTCCTTATACCTCTTTTCCTTTTGCAGGCAATAGCCAGCCTTTTGGAAAATGTCTGCATTTGCATGGTTCAAGGCTATCAATTCCTTATAAAGCTCCAATGCTTCTGCCGGGTGTTCTTTGCGGAAGTGGAAATCGGCGATGGTAATCAGCAGCTCGGGTTTGCACAGAATATCTTTGAGTGCCGGGATACGGTGCAGGGCAATCTCTTCCTTGAAGATGTCACGGAACTCGTGTCTGCGCTGGCTTAACTTGAAGAAACGGTATAAGTCGTGGACATACTGGTTGCTGATGACATCCGGTCGTTCGGCATACTGCCGTAAAGCGGAAGATTTGCTTTCGTCCATGAGTGCATCCAAATCCTGGGAAGTCATCTGGCTGAGCATCATCGTACGCTGTGACTGTGGTATATGTGCCATTGTAAAGCAAAGGGAATACTTGTCACTATTGCAGAAGAAACCGGATTGGAGGATAAGGGAGAGGATGGCATTGTCTCCGGTAGGCTTGAATCCGAATTCCTTGATGATGCTGGAGTGATGCATGTCGAACGGATAGAACCAGTTGTACGGTTCCTTAAAGAACGGATAAGTCTTGAGTTGTGCAAACGTACTCATATAGACGTCAGCGCCTTCCAGCTGTAATTCGTTCATCTCCCGTATCTTGTCTCCCAGTCCGGAACTTTCAAAAGCTTTCTCCCAATCCGGATTAAGATCGTTTTCCTCAGGGTTCTCTTCAAAACCGAACTTCATGTTGCGCATGATGTTCACATTCCTCATCATCTCCGGAATGATTTCTTCACGCATCTTCTTGTCTATCTTTTCCGTTTCCTGGCTACGGAGCAGCTCGATGTAAATACGGTTCAGTTGCTTGCCGAAACTGCCGTCTTCGTTGAGCAGGGAAAGGCGGGCTGTCAATTCGGGATAAAGCGACAGACGGGTGGGATGAAAAAGAAGTGCGAAAGCGATACCTACCAAAGCCCGTTGGTTTACTTGCGTATTTGCATGCGTTACGGCGTCTAGCAACCATGAGAATTTGCGGGTATCGAAGCATTCCATCAGACTGAGCATGACGGCACTGGTGAACAGGCACAAATCATTGACGGGAAGCATTTCTGATTCCAGTAATCCTTTGGCTTGCTGTTCGTCTTCTGCAGACCAGTCACTGTTACTCCATGTGGAAAGGAAAAGAACCTGGGCGGTTTGTTCGTGCCGTTGCAGTACGGCGTCCATGCCTTGGTTATCCGGCATCAGCTGACAAACGGCCAGGTCATCAGGGAAAGATTCCAATACCTTCTGCAGTGCGGCAATATTGTATTCTTTGGGGAGGCGTTCCCGGTTATTGCGCAGGGAATGGTAATAGTGCGTGGAAACTCCGTCAAGGAGAGACAGACGTGCCTGGTCAGCGACTTCCCAAGTTTCGGTCAGAATCTGGCGATATAGTTTCTGTCGTTCAGGATCGTCGATTCCCTGGCGCATGTATTGCAGCATGTACTGATAGGATGTCTGAGCTTGTTCCAAGCGGTTGCGGAGTGTCCAGTCACCGCTGTTCCAAAGAAAGGCTTCCAGTTGGGATTGTGCTTCCTTCAGCCGTTGCTGCTTGAGTAGAGTAACGATATGCTGATATTGTTCTTGTATGGCTTGTTCGTTCATAAATCAGTCTCTTTTTGGGTATGTATCTTATAAAACTACAAAAAGGATGCCAAAAAGTTCATAAATTTCCATTTCCCCAGCTCAGAAACGAACTTGCAACTGTGCTTGAAGCAGGTTTGAGTTTTCTCCTTTATGGCGGTTACAGTATGTATACTGGGCTTGCAGACGGCATTTGGGATAGAACCAATACTGTACACCTGCTACATAATTGGTCTGTTTATCGGAAATAGTTTTATTTTTGTTGAAATAGTCATAAGAGGCTATTACGTCAAATTTGGGAAGCACATGGGCAGATACGGTTGCATAGTAACCGTCACTTTTAACGTGTCCGTCTTTTCCGGCCAAGTATTCTGTACGTACATCTACGGATTTTGTTTTGATGGTGGCACCTGCCGACCAGCGGTTTCGGGTGTAATTCTCTCCTATGGCTATGTCTGGATTAATGGAAGAAACGGCTACGGCGCATCCTTTCCCTTTAACAAAGGAACCGCCGACGGACAACCATTTCAATGGATGTACCATAAGGCTGCCTACAATATCTTTCTGATTGTTTTTATCTTTTAGGTTGATGCCTTGTCCGTTCATGATGGCAAGGTTATAAGTCATCAAAGAGTCGAACAAGTCTCCATAAATTAACAATCCCATATCACGACCGCTTGCAGAGCCATACAACGGATCACTGCCATTGATACCGGCCAGGTAATTGACGGCTTGAGAATAACAGTTTATTAATTCGACAAAGCAGGGAGACATCGGGTTCTCAATGGTATACATGGTTTTGAACTGTCCGATACGTGCTGTGAGTTGAGGGAGAAAGCGGTATTCCGTGTAGGCTTCCAGAATTTTTCCGGTATTGGCAAAGCTGTACATGAAGTAAGCCGACCATTTATCGGTGATTTTACCGCGCGCCATAAAGATAACTCTCTTTATATCGAAAGTATTGCTGGTACCTTCGCCCGCATCATCGTATGTATATCCCACTTGGGCATAGCCGGAGAGTGAAATGCGGTCTTTTAAAGTGTTGACTACATCATTCAGACAAGCATCTTGTGCTTTCAGGATGCATGTGGCTGATAAAAGGATGCAGGATAGTAGAATTCGTCTCATTATAGGGATGGATAGTAGTAAAAAAGGCAACCCTTTTTTCAAAGAGCTGCCTTTGGGTGTTATTTTGCTTGTTTTTATTCGTTGATAGCAGCGATACCCGGAAGGATTTTTCCTTCGATTGCTTCAAGCAATGCACCGCCACCGGTAGATACGTAAGACACGCCGCTTGCCAAGCCGAACTTGTTGACACAAGCTACAGAGTCACCGCCACCTACGAGTGAGAAAGCACCGTTCTTGGTAGCTTCTACGATAGCTTCGCCTACAGCGCGTGAACCGTGAGTGAAGTTCTCGAATTCGAATACACCCGTCGGACCGTTCCAAAGGATAGTCTTGGAGTTCTTGATGACATCTGCAAAGATCTTTTCAGTCTCAGGACCGATATCAAGACCTTCCCAGCCATCAGGAATTTCGTCAACCGGGCAGAACTTGGTGTTGGCATCGTTGGAGAAAGAATCGGCAATCTTGGCATCAACAGCCAAAACAAGGTTTACGCCTTTTTCTTTTGCTTTCTTCACCAGGTCAAGAGCCAAATCCAGTTTGTCATCTTCGCAGATAGAAATACCGATTTTGCCGCCCATGGCTTTGGTGAAAGTATAAGTCATACCGCCGGCAATAATCAGGTTGTCTACCTTGTTCAGCAGGTTTTCAATGATTTCAATCTTGGAAGAAACTTTGGAACCACCCATGATGGCAGTAAACGGACGTTGGATATCGTTCAAAACTTTATCAACAGCCTTTACTTCTTTTTCCATCAGGTAACCGAACATTTTGTTGTCCTTGTCGAAATATTTAGCGATCAATGCAGTAGAAGCGTGTGCACGGTGAGCGGTACCGAAAGCGTCGTTTACATAGCAATCTGCATAAGAAGCCAATTTCTTGGTGAATTCTTTCTGGCTTTCCTTAACAGCAGCTTTGGCAGCCTTCTTTTCTTCGTCTGTAGCATCTTCAGCCAAACCGCGGGGTTTGCCTTCCTCTTCAGCGTAGAAACGGAGGTTCTCGAGCAACAACACTTCACCCGGTTGCAGAGCAGCAGCCTTTACGGCAGCTTCTTCGCCCATACAGTCGTTAGCAAATTGCACCTCAACACCCAACAACTCTTCGAGATGCTTCAGAATGTGCTTCAAGGAGAACTTGTCAGCCGGGCCTTTCGGACGACCGAGGTGAGAACCGATAATTACACTACCGCCATCGGCCAAAATCTTCTTCAATGTAGGAAGAGCGGCACGCATACGGGTATCATCTGTAATGTTGAAGTTTTCGTCCAAGGGTACGTTGAAGTCCACACGAACGAATGCCTTTTTTCCGGCAAAGTTAAATTGATCAATTGTCATAATACTCTATTTTATTTAAAAGTGTTACTAATTTCTTTTTAGTGAGCGCAAAGTTAGCATTTATTTCTTTTTTTTGCTATGAAACCGTTGTTTATTCTTTGTCTTTGCCGCTCTCTTTGCTAACTTTATATTTCTGGCAGTAATATTTGCACATTAATTGCAAACCGCAGGTATCACATTGTGGAGTACGTGCCTGGCATACATAGCGACCGTGCAGGATAAGCCAGTGGTGAGCTATGGGGATGTCTGTTTCCGGTATATGTTTTACCAATTCTTTTTCGACACTGAACGGAGTTGTACATTTATCTGATACGAGACCCAGGCGATGGCTGACGCGGAACACGTGTGTGTCTACTGCCATAGCCGCTTTATTGAAAACAACGGATTGGATGACATTGGCTGTTTTGCGGCCTACGCCGGGCAGTTTTACCAGTTCTTCAAGGGTATCGGGTACCTCACTGTTGAATTCTTTCACCAACATCTGTGCCATGCCTACAAGATGTTTAGCTTTGTTGTTGGGATAGGAGACGCTGCGGATATACTCGTATACCACGTCGGGAGTAGTAGCGGCGAGTGCTTCGGGAGTAGGGAAGTCCCGGTAAAGGGCGGGGGTAATCATATTGACGCGTTTGTCCGTACATTGTGCAGAGAGAATAACTGCTATCAACAGCTCGAACGGATTGTCATAATGCAACTCTGTTTCGGCTACGGGAACGTTCTCCCTAAACCAAGCAAGGATTTTTTCATAACGCTCTTTCTTTCTCATCTTAATTTGTTTTTATGATAGTGAGGAGATACTTTCAGATTGAAATAGAAGATGGAGATAACCGTGAGGCAGGCTCCGAAAAAATATGCCATATCGAATGAGGTAATCTGTGCGATATAACCTCCTGCTGTCAGACCTATACCAATGCCTACATCCCATGAAGTCAGGTAGGTAGAGGTGGCTGTTCCGCGCTGGTTGTTGGGGGCCAGGTTTACGAACAGCGTATTGAAGGCGGGGAACATCGTCCCGAAGCCTACTCCCAATAGGAGGGCAACCATAAAAAACAATATGTTTGTCAGTTCCGGGACGGTCTTCATCAGTAGTCCGCAAGCGGACAATATGAAGAAACAGCTACATACCAGATATAGTCCTAAAGTTATGACTTGGGTGATACGTCCTTTATCCACTTGTTTGCCGGAGAACATACGGGACACTGCCATGCCGACGGCCATAAAAGTAAAAAACAATCCGGAATTCAAGGTAATTCCTATTTCTTTGGCATACATGGCTACATAAGTGCTTGTCATGCCATATGGTATGGAGAGCAATAGCAGTGCGATTCCTGCCGGGATACCTTTCAGCAGCACAAAGCGGTCCAATGAGATAGGTTCTCGTTTGACTGGTTGTTTGGGTGGGGTCTTGACGAGGCATGCGGCAACAAAACCGATAGTTCCTGATATGAGCGAGCAGGCAAAAATCGTTTCAAAGGAATATATGTCATGCATGAAAAGACCAATCATCGGGCCGAAGCTCATGGCTGTATTGTTCATCAGTCCATAATATCCTACGGCTTCGCCGCGACGGGACGAAGGGGTAATGTCAATCACAATTGTATTTCCCGCTACGGTCACCATTCCAAATGCAAGGCCGTGGACAACCCGCAACATGATGAATAAAGATAGGACTCCCGCTAACATGTAACCTGCGAAAATGGTGATAAAGATGAAGTATGCCACCAGATAAAGAGGCTTGCGGGCTAGCGTGTCGAGCAGGTATCCCGAAAACGGGCGTATGCAGAGCGAGGCAATGGTGTAGCATGACAAGATGACACCTACTGCTGCATTTCCGGTATGGAATACCTCAGTCAGGTAGAATGGAAGAACCGGTAGTATCAGATAAAAGGCAAAATACAAAAGGAAATTGGCAGCCAGGATAAGGCAATAGCCGGAAGTTACAAGTTTGTCTTTTGCCATAGCGAAAAATAGTGGTTAGCGATGAGTGGTTAGCGATGAGTGATTAATGATATGCTGAAAATGCGCAACTTATTAATCACTAATCACTAGCCGTTATTCACTATATTTAGTAAGCGCTCTCGAATTCTTTCAGGAAGCGTGTGTCATTTTCAGAGAACATACGAAGGTCTTTCACCTGGTATTTCAAGTTGGTGATGCGTTCTATACCCATACCCAGGGCATACCCGCTATACACTTTACTGTCTATTCCGTTCAGCTCCAATACATTCGGATCTACCATACCGCATCCCAGAATTTCTACCCAACCCGTATGTTTGCAGAAAGGACAACCCTTGCCGCCGCAGATGTTACAGCTGATGTCCATTTCGGCACTCGGCTCGGTGAAGGGGAAGTAGGAAGGACGCAGACGAATCTTGGTGTCACTGCCGAACATCTCTTGAGCAAAGAGCAATAAGGCCTGCTTCAAGTCAGTGAAAGACACATTGCGGTCTACGTATAAGGCTTCTACCTGATGGAAGAATGCGTGTGCACGGTAGCTGATGGCTTCATTACGGTATACACGTCCCGGACAAAGCACGCGGATAGGAGGCTGTGTAGTCTCCATAACACGGCTTTGCACGCTGGATGTGTGTGTGCGAAGAATGATGCTGTGCGATACGTTTTCTGTATCATTTTCGATGAAGAATGTATCCTGCATGTCGCGTGCCGGATGGTCTTCGGCAAAATTCATGGAGGAGAATACGTGCCAGTCGTCTTCCATTTCCGGTCCATCGGCGATATTGAATCCCATACGGGCAAATATATCGATGATTTCGTTTCTCACGATGGAGAGCGGATGGCGGGTTCCTAATTCTATCGGGTAGGCTGAACGGGTCAAGTCAATATCGTCACAGCCGGTATCTTGGCTTTCGAACTGTTCTTTCAAAGCGGCAATCTTTTCTTGTGCTTTGTTTTTCAGTTCGTTCAAGCGCATACCCACCTCTTTTTTCTGTTCGGCGGCTACATTGCGGAAATCTGCCATCAAGTCATTGATGGCTCCTTTTTTACTGAGGTACTTGATGCGGAGTGCCTCTAATTCCTCGGCGTTAGCGGCTTTCAGCGCCTCTACTTCCTGCAGAAGCTGATTGATTTTAGCTATCATATCGTTGTTATCTTATTTATTTTCTAAGTTAAAAACGGTGCAAAGATACAATATTATCATTGTTTTGCCTCCACTTGGGGAAGATAATTTGGTATCAGTGGTACAAAATTTTATGTGAAGAAGAAATGATAGAGGATGGGAGAAAAAATGATATATATGTAAAAGTCTTCATATTGTTTATGGAAAAAACATAAATGAGCGTTGTTTAGTGACTTTTAAAATATACTTTTCGTATCTTTGCGCCCCGTTTACTGTTCTATGGAGGTAGAACAAACTGGCGGTTGGTATTTATTAACATACGTCAAAGAGAGAGAGTTAACGGAGTAATTGTTGCATTAAAGTTAGAGTTTGAATTGATGAAATTGAAGACAATCCTGCCAGTCGTGGCAGTTGCGGGAGTACTCATGTGTGAGCCTGCCGTATTGTTGCATGCCGGTACATCTGATTTTGCTTCTCCCGAAGCTATGGGATGGTTCCGTAAGAAAAAGAAGAGTGAAACCAAGGACAGCGTTCAATCCAAGAGCGACTACGAAAAATTGACTGGTTCCGATGCTATTGCCCGCAAGGGAATGTTCAATGTTTACCAGAAGAAGAGCGATTATTACTTTGAAGTGCCGGCAAGGCTGTTGGGACGTGATATGCTGGTAGTAAATAAATTACAACGTGTGCCTTCCGAACTGAATGAGGCGGGTGTGAACCGTGGTACGAATTACGAAAATCAGATGGTGCGTTTTGAATTGGACAAGGCTGCCAACAAGCTGTTGGTACGTCAGAGCCGTCCTCTTCCGTTGGCACCGGACGAGGATGCCATACGGCAGTCCGTACTGGATAATTATATTTCTCCGCTGATAGCCGGCTTCAAGATAGAGGCATTCAATAATGACTCTACCATGATAGTGGTCAAGGTCAACGATATTTATGATGGTACGGAGACGAGTATCAATAATGTCTTTACGAATATCAACCTGGGAACTTCGGCCATCAAGAATCTCTCCCGCATTTTATCTATCAAAGCTTTTGAGAACAATGTGGTAGCTACTTCCGAGCTGACAACTAAGGTGACTGAGGGAACAACGACTGTGTTTGTTACGGTCGAAGTCAGTTCCTCTCTGTTGCTGTTGCCGGAGAAACCGATGATGGGACGTCTGGATAGTCCGCGTGTAGGTTATTTTACTAATCCGTTATTAAATTACAGTGACGGTCAGCAGCGTGTAGACAAGAAACCGTTCATCACCCGCTGGCGTCTGGAACCGAAACCGGAAGACCGGGAGCGTTACCTTCGCGGTGAATTGGTGGAACCGGCCAAACCGATTGTGTTCTACATCGAGAACTCCACTCCCCGTCGTTGGCGGAAATATATCAAGCAGGGAATCGAGGATTGGCAGGCTGCTTTTGAACGTGCCGGATTCAAGAATGCTATCATAGCCAAGGAACTGACGGACAGCATGAATGTGGATAAGGATGACGTGAACTACTCCGTGCTGACCTACGCCGCCTCCACCAAAGCCAATGCCATGGGCCCCTCTATCCTCGACCCCCGTTCGGGCGAGATATTGGAAGCGGACATCATGTGGTGGCATAATGTGCTGGGCATGCTCCAGGAATGGATTACAGTGCAAACCGGTGTCGTACGTCCCGAAGCAAGAGGAGTAAGGCTGCCGGATGAACTGATGGGTGATGCCATGCGTTTTGTGGCATGCCACGAGGTGGGGCACTCGTTGGGCTTGCGCCACAATATGATTGCTTCCTGGACTTTTCCGACAGATTCCCTGCGTTCCAAAACATTTACGGATCGTATGAATACCACTTCCTCCTCTATCATGGACTATGCACGTTTCAACTATGTGGCACAGCCGGGTGACGGTGTTACGGAGCTTTCTCCTCATATCGGTCCGTATGATATGTTTGCCATAGAATACGGCTATCGTTGGTATGGTAAAGAAACCCCAGAGGCAGAGAAGGACTTGCTTGCCGACTTCCTGAGCCGTCATACAGACCGTTTATATAAATATAGTGAGGCGCAGGATGTACGTGATGCCGTAGACCCGCGTGCGCAGAATGAAGATTTGGGCGATGATGCTGTCCGCTCATCTCTGCTGGGTATTGAGAACTTGAAGCGTATTGTTCCTCAAATCATCCAATGGACTACTACTGGCGAGAAAGGACAGACTTATGAAGAAGCTTCCCGCCTATACTATGCGGTTATCAACCAATGGAACAATTACCTCTATCATGTATTGGCAAACATCGGTGGTATCTATATAGAAAACACCGTTGTGGGCGACGGACAGAAAACCTATACTTTCGTAGAAAAAGAAAAGCAGCAAGCCGCCCTGAAGTTTCTGCTGGACGAAGTGCTGACCTATCCCAAATGGCTGTTCGACACGGAAGTGGGAGAGTACACTTACTTGCTGCGCAACACTCCACTGGGCGTAGTGGAGAATGCACCGACACAAGTGTTGAAGAATGCCCAATCCTATATCCTTTGGGATTTGCTGGGCAACAACCGCCTGATGCGTATGTTGGAGAACGAATCGGTGAACGGCAAAAAGGCTTTCACGGTGGTAGAGCTGATGGATGGCCTGCATCGCAACATCTTTGCCACTACGGAACGCGGTGCCTTGCCGGACGTCATGACACGTGCTTTGCAGAAGAACTTCGTAGATGCACTGATTACGGCAGCTGCCGAAAGCGAAGGAGTGAAAATAAACAAAAAACTGATGGACAACCACTTCTTGCTGGACCATCAGACTGCCCTTTGCAGCTGTGACGAGCATGCCGGTAAGACTTTGGATGCCGACCGTATGGGTGCACACCGCGAACTGAACTTCTACGGTTCGCAGATAAACCGCGTATCTGATGTCATCTCCGTGAAGCGTGGTGAGTTGCTTCGCATCAAAGAATTGCTCCAAAATCGTCTGGGTGCATCGGATATAGCCACTAAATATCATTATAAGGATTTGATTTTGCGTATCAATACTGCATTAGGAGTAAAGTGATTTTTCTTTTCAATAGAGTATTAATTAATTTTATATGTAACGCATGAAAAAACGTGTATTAATCGTTTTGCTATGCTTTGTAGGAGCTTTGTCATCTGCTTTTGCTGCAGAGAAAAAAGTCCAGGGCGTAGTAATATCTTCAGAGGATAACCTACCGCTTATCGGTGCTTCCGTTTATGTGACTGCGGAAGACTTGAAAAAGGCGGGGAGTGCTCAGACTACAATGGGGGTCATCACTGATGTGGATGGTCAGTTCTCTATCGCTATACCTACGGGGATAACCCGTTTCTTTTGTAGCTACGTGGGATATGACGTATTGGAAGTGAAGCTTGTTCCGGGAAAGGAACATTATGAAATAACACTTCATGCATCTTCCCAAATGCTCGATGCCGTTGTTGTGACGGGTTACCAGACAGTGGAGCGCCGCAAGCTGACGGCAGCGGTATCCAAACTGGATATATCGGACGAGACCATCGGTGCAGTAAAAAGTATCGACCAGGCACTTGCCGGACAAATTGCCGGACTTTCTGTCAGCCCGACTTCCGGTGCTCCGGGTGCTCCGGCAAAGATACGCATTCGCGGTACCGCTTCATTGAATGGTACACAAGACCCTTTGTGGGTGCTGGACGGCATTCCTTTGGAGGGAACGGATGTTCCCGAACCGGATGAGCTGAATGACATAACCAACATGAAGCAATCTTCCATTGCAGGCTTGAATCCGGCTGATATTGAGAATATCACCATTCTGAAGGATGCGGCAGCCACTGCCATCTATGGTGCGAGGGCAGCCAATGGCGTCATTGTGATTACAACAAAGAAGGGTAAGGTCGGTAAACCGGTTATCAATTTCTCGTCCCGGTTTACCTATACTCCTACATTGAGCCTTGACCGGTTGAACTTGCTGAACTCAGCGGAGAAAGTCGGATTGGAAATGGATATGATCCGTAATAACTATTCTCCGGACAATCATAAAGGAGGCGTATATAATATTCTTTCCAATTACAATGAGTTGTCTGCTTTCCAGAATGGAGGATGGGATGCCTTGAGCAGTGATACACAAGCTGCCATCAACCGTTTGAAGAGTGTTAATACAAACTGGGGAGATATCCTTTTCCGCGATGCTTTCAGCCAGGAATATAACTTGAGCCTTTCCGGCGGTACGGAAAGGGTTACGTATTATACCTCTTTCGGCTATTATAAAGAGGATGGAAATGTGGACGGTGTGGGTATGGACCGTTTCAACTTGGTAGGAAAGACTTCCTATAAGGTGAACAGTATACTGAAAGTGGGTGCCTCCATGTTTGCCAACCGTCGCAAAAATACCAATTACTTGACAGATGCATACGGTATGTCGAATCCCGTGTTCTATTCACGCAAGGCTAATCCGTATTTTGAACTTTATGACAAGAATGGCAACTATAATTACGACTACGATATTCAGAACAACACTGATAAGGATTTAGGATTCAACATCTTTGAAGAACGGCAGAACACGTCTAATGAAAGCGTGGTGAATTCTTTTTCATCTATATTTGATGCGGAGCTACGGTTCAATGACAAGTGGAAGCTGACTTCCCAGTTTGGCTATCAGTTGGAAAAGACTTCCAGAGAAGAAATAGCGGACTGGGAAAGCTATGCCATGCGCTATTACTATAAGTTGAGCGAATACTCCCAGGGCGGAGAAACCAAACACTTCCTGCCCGAAGGAGGTATGCAGAAGTCTTATGAAAACTCCAATTCACAGATTACTTGGAAGGCGATGGGAGAATATCGCGACAGTTTCAATGATATTCATGAACTGGAAGTGATGGCGGGTACCGAGCTGCGCAAGACCTGGTATGAAACCTTGTTTTCGGCAGGGTATGGCTTCGACCGCAAGACGTTGACGACCAAACCGGTGATTTTCCCCAACGAAAGTTACGCCACGTCTTTCCCGCTCCATCAGACGACGTATAAGGAGAATGCTTATGTATCTTTCTACTCTACGGCCTCTTACTCTTTATTGAATCGCTACACGGTGGGAGGAAGTATCCGTTTTGACGGTTCCGATCTTTTCGGTGTGGATAAGAAGTACCGCTATCTTCCTCTTTATTCTGTCAGTGCCTTGTGGCGTCTGTCGCAAGAACCGTTTATGCAGCAGGCCAAGTGGGTGGATAACCTGGTGTTCCGTGCATCTTACGGTCTGCAGGGAAATATTGACAAGAATACTTCTCCGTTCCTGCTGGGTACATATCGGTCGGAGAGTATTTTGCCCGGAGTATCGGAAGATGTAATTATCATTAATTCCGCTCCCAACAAGAAGTTGCGTTGGGAAAAGACGCAGTCTGTCAATGCCGGCTTTGATTTTTCTGTATTGAACCAGGCTATCAATCTGAGCGTGGACTATTATTACCGTAAGGGTACCGATTTGATAGCTTTGCGCATGCTTCCTCTGGAGACGGGCTTTACTTCGATGAACGTCAACTGGGCAAGTATGGAGAACAAAGGTGTGGAAATCAGCTTGTCTACCCGTAACATAACGACAAAGAACTTCTCCTGGTACACAAATTTCAATTTTGCCTATAACGGTAATAAGGTATTGCAGGAAAACATACCGGAGCAGCAGACCACTCCGGGACGTGAAGGCTATCCCGTAGGGGCAATTTTCGCACTGAAGACTGCGGGAGTGAATAAGGAAACCGGTAATATGATGTTCTATAATCCGGAGGGAGAGAAAGTGACCTTGAAGGAGCTTTACCGCCTGAAGGACGAGTGGGGGATAGGTATTGCCTCTTCCGATGTAACTGCAGCCGAAGAGAGAACCTTTTATTCGTATATCGGGAGTAGCGATGCTCCTTATACGGGAGGTTTGATTAATACCTTCAGCTATAAAAACTGGGAGCTGAATGTCAATTTCTCTTTGACGTTTGGCGGGTACGTACGTACGCAACCCTCTTATGACATCATCAATCCGGATTATGGCAAGAACTATAATGCGGATGTGCTGAACCGCTGGACTCCGGAAAACCCGAATGCGGAGCTTCCGGCATTTATGCTGAGTGCTTCCAACCCGGAAGAGTACTCCTGGTATGATTCTAAAACCATCTGGAGAGATTTGGATATCTGGGTGAAGAAGCTGAACTACGTACGTTTGCAGAATCTGCGTCTGGGTTACCGTATCCCTGAGCTCCTGACAAAGCGTTTGGGAATGAACTCGGCAACGGTATCTATTGAAGGACGCAATCTCTTCGTGTTTGGTTCGGGATATAATAACTACATGGATCCGGAGTCGATGTACAATCCTTATGCAACTCCCGTACCCAAGTCGGTTACATTCAGTTTGAACTTGAATTTCTAACTTCAAAAGCAGAAAGAAAATGAAGAAAACAATAAGTCTGATGATAATGGCCTGCATGCTTCTGCTTGCGGCATGCGACAACTATCTGGATATACAGCCTACTGGTAGTGTCATTCCCAATTCTTTGGCTGAGTATAGAGCGTTGCTTGCCCGTTCTTATAAGGACGTGAGTAAATTCAGTGACCGGGGAATGGCTTGTTTCCGTTCCGACGAGATGCAGGTTCGGGATAATGAATATGACCAAAATTATTATATGGATATAGAGCGCTGGAACGACCTTGCTCCCAATGCCTATACCTCATCGTTTGAATGGGCCAAGTATTACAATGTGCTTTTTATTGCCAATCACGTTATTGAGAGCAGAAGTGATATTAAGGAAGGCACTGAGGAAGAGATAAATCAGCTTGTAGGAGAAGCGTATATGCTCCGTGCTTATGTACATTTCTTATTGGTAAATCTTTATGGACAGCCCTATACTAAGGAGGGAGCTTTGGATACCAAATCGGTACCGCTGAAATTGGATACGGATTTAGAGAAAGTCCTGAAACGCAATACGGTGGAAGAAGTTTATACTTCCATCCAAGCAGATATTGACGAGGCACGCAAACTGGTCACGAAGGCAGAATGGGAACAGAGATATTCATATCGTTTCAATGCGGCTTCGGTAGAGGCGTTTCAATCACGCGTATCCCTTTATAAGGGCGAGTGGCAGGCGGCTTGGGATGCTGCTGAGGCAGTGCTTGCCGTGAAGTCTGTATTGGTAGATTTGAATGATGCCTCTGCAACTCTTCCTAACAGTTATAATTCCGTGGAAAATATTACTCCACTGGAGACGCCTCTGAGCAGTACAATCAATGGGGCTGCTCTGGCTACTCCGGTTTTTCTCTCCCTTTATGTTGAGAACGACCTTCGGCTGGACAAATATTTTGCTGAAACGGATGAAAAAGGTTTCCGGAAGAATAAGAAGGCGGGAAGCAATAACTACTTGTGTACTTTCCGTGTGGGTGAAATATATCTGACGGCTGCTGAGGCTGCTGCCCGACTTGGAGAACTGTCTCAGGCACGTACCCGCCTGCTGGAACTGATGCGGAAACGTTATGCACCGGAGGCCTACGAAGCGAAATCCGTTGTTGTCAATGCCATGGATAAGGAAGCGTTGGTACAGGAAATATTAGATGAACGTGCCCGTGAACTTGCTTTTGAAGGACATCGCTGGTTTGACCTTCGTCGTTCCACCCGTCCGCGTTTGGAGAAAGTGCTTGATGGTACGCGTTATGTACTCGAAGAGAATGATGCCCGCTATACATTGGCCATTCCGAAAGAAGCCATAGAAGCCAATCCGGGATTGCTGAACTGATAAAGATAAAACTCCCCGATTCTGTATTGACGAGAATCGGGGAGTTTTGTCTTTATGTGGATTGGATATGTATTTTTTACGTACCTTTGCACCGTTTTTTGTAATAGACAGTATAAGATGATACAGAATCAGAGACCTCCTATCCGTAGAATTGCTTTTCCTATTCTTATAGCATTGAGTATTTCGCATTGTTTGAACGATATGCTGCAATCGGTTATTTCGGCAGTATACCCTTTGTTCAAGGAGGATTTATCCTTGAGTTTTGCCCAGATTGGTCTGATTACGTTAGTGTATCAGATGTCGGCGTCCGTGTTTCAGCCTCTAATGGGATTGTTCTTTGATAAGCGCCCCATTGCCTGGTCATTGCCGATAGGTATGGGCTTTACTTTGGTCGGTATCATGAATCTGGCTTTTGCTACTAATCTGTATTGGTTGCTGGCTTCGGTATTCATTGTGGGTATCGGTTCGTCTGTACTCCAT
>ENA-OXJK01000128-OXJK01000128.1-human-gut-metagenome-genome-assembly--contig:-NODE-128-length-43568-cov-19.2918_pt1 | contig 43568 bp, 37 predicted proteins | sample MGYA00249823_ERZ652372 | MGnify/ENA primary metagenome ERZ652372 (study PRJEB26925, sample SAMN05826969) | human gut metagenome | biome: ENVO:2100002; feature: ENVO:00000062; material: ENVO:00002003...
TTTGTTCGCAGCGAAGATAGAGATTTCAATTATGAGCCAATTTTTGACTGCTTACTTACATTTTTTGTAAAAAATAGTATAGCAAAATGCATAGAGTATGAAATCAAAAGGCTGAGTAGTATAATCATTAATGCAGAGGTTACATATGTGCCTACATTACTAAGCATCTGCATATGAACTAAATATAGTTCATAACTCAGTACGCCACATAATGTCACAAATGGGCTGATAACATATTTTGATGGAAGTATCCATAAAAATAAAATCATGGATAACCCTAAAGGAAGTTTGATTCCCAATTCAATAAAATAATATAAATAGGTATCAAAGTATTCTCTGATTATTGGTAATTGTTTGATTAGTAAACAAGTTACACCAATAAATGAGAAAATGATTAAAAAAACGGTTGCATTCTTTATTTTTAAATTTAAAAGGTATTCTTTTTTATCTGATAGCAATACTCCCATAGGAAAGCTTAAACATTGCTCTGCACGAAGAGCGTCAGTTGCAAAAAAACTATATGTGATAAACAAAGAATACACTAGCCATTTATATCTTTGGGTATATTTACTTATTATCCAAAAGGTTATATAACAACGTAATAGATAATGAATGTACCAATAATATCCTGATTGCTCAATACTAAAGATATTTTTGATAAATGAGATAATATCTAATTTTTCTTTATATAAATATAGAAATGCATAGAATAGGAAGAAAGGTAACCATATTCGATAGAATTTTTTCGTTATAAATCCATTTATTCCATTCTTTTTTAAAGACTCATTGAGACCGAATCCTGAAAGAACTAGAAATATAGTAACTCCAATTCCTCCAAAAGGAGTAAAAATATTCGTTCCCAAATGTCCGGCTAAATGTTGAATCATAATTAAAAGAATGGCGACACCTCTGAATGCTTCTGTTAATTTCCTGTCGCAGATGGAATATTTTATTTGTGTATTAGTGGCAGATAAAATACAATTAGAAGCGACACAAATGATAATTACAGATAAAAATAAAATTAAAGATTGAATCATGTTTGAACTTTCAAATTATAATAATGATTTATACACGTCAATCAGCTGTTTTGCAACAAGATTCGATGCATAATTATTAATCACGAACTCTCTACCTCGCATCCCCATTTCTCTAATTTCGTTTTCTTGCAATCTAATAGCTTTGTTTAAAGCATCTGTAATATCTTCAACAGTACGATCAACCCACCAACCACAATGATTATCAATAAGTCCATTCCATGGTGCACCTTTACATGTAATTACAGGGGTTCCACATAATAAAGCTTCTGCTATTACTATCCCAAAATTTTCATTAAGTGTTGGTAATACAAAGAAATCTGCTTTTCTGTACATATTCCACTTGTCCTCACCATAGAGTGCACCAGGTAAAGATATCATGTCTTCTAACTGATATTGAATGATTAATTTCTTTAGAAAAGAAGCGTAATGTTCGTTGTCTTTACCTGCTATTACAATTTTCCAACCTTTCAGAGAGGCTTTTAGTTTAGCTACTGCTTCAATGAGGAGATGTGCCCCTTTATTTGGACGTAGTAATGCTAGGAAAAATATATATTTTGTTTGTTTCCAAGATTTTTTACACTCTATACCGTCTGTAATAATTCCATTAGGGATAACGTAGATTTTATTATTCCAACCTAGGTGAAGAAGATTTTGTTTTTCTGTTTCGGCTGTAGCAAGCAATATGTTAGCTTCTTTAATTGCACGTTTTTGATAAAGTATTAATGCTGGTTCTTTTTTCAACCAACGGTTTTTCTTTAGAATCCAAGGCTCCAACATTCCGTGAGGCATAAGTAATACTTTATAACCTAGCTTTTGTGCCCATAATTGTACTAGAGCACATTGGGGATACCAACAACAATTGACATGAACTAAGTTAGGAGAAATTTTTTGTAATAAATTCGTAAATTGTTGTTTTGTTTTCAGTAAATGTGTTAACTTTCCATTAATAAAGTGTATAGTCGCATTTTCTATATCAAGTGGATTTTCTGATTCATGCGTGATGATATGTAAATTTACTAGTTTCCCTAATTCTTTTGAAATTAGCTGTATATATGAACCTAGTCCTCCTGAATTTCTATCTATGGTAGGAATATAATGTAAAATAGTCATATTAATAGAGCCTTGATGATAATTATTTTAAGGATTAGCCCATGGCTTTGAGGGATTTAAACCTTGCAGACAGTCGATGAAATAACGGGCTATAGCTATTCCGCTAATGCATTTTTGAGCCCAGGAAATACGTTCTTTTCTCCTATATTGAATCATTTCTTTGTTTTTAATACAATATTGAAAAGCAGAAGACAATTGTGTCATATTCCCATTATCGAATACCTGCCCTCTATGGCTATTCATTACTAATTCCTTTGCTCCTACATTACTACTGCATATCACATAAAGACCAGTTGTTAGAGCTTCATTTACAACAGCTCCCCATCCATCATAAAGAGAAGGAAGAATCAGTACATCTTGAGAGGCTAAGTATTCTGGAATGGCAGAATTATTCATATATCCTAATAAGTGAACATCTTCAAGTTGTTTTTTTTGAATATAATTTTGCATCGTTTTTTTTTCTGGACCATCACCTACAAAAGACATTTTAATCTTTTTATTTCGGGTCAAATTTAAATATTGAAGAATAATTTGTGGATTTTTCCACCATGTTAGTGAGCCTATAAAGACAACATTCAACTTTCCTTGTGGATTTTCACTTTCTAATCTATTGATAATTTTAGCTCTATCAGTACAATAAGCAAAAGGAAATACTTCCCAATGTTTCCATACAGAGCGGAAGTATCGGACAGCATCTTCCCCCATTGCAAACACATATTGAATATGTTTTGCATACTTTCTATCCTGAATAAAAAAACGGATTCGGTGTAACCATAGCGGTTTACCGTTTGCTAATCCAAACTTGAATGTATTTGGTCGCTCTGTAATTATTCCTCTTTTGACATTATATTTTAGACTTATATCAAGCACCTTAGTAACAAAAGGGTAACCATGTATACCAGAAAAGAAATGAATACTATTTTCTTGTCTTTTGGATAACAATTCATGTATTTCATTATCTGAAGGTGATAGTTTCACATCACATCGTTCAAGTCCAGGAAATTGTGTTACGTTCCAACCCATATTTTTGCGTTCTTCTGGTATTATTTCATCAGTAACTACTACTACTTCATCTACTCTTTCATCATCTAGTAAATGAACAATATAAGGCAATTGATGAGGACTCATACAATTCTGCCAAAAAACGAATCTATACATAGCTGTTCTTTATTTTTAATAAAATCTTTTTCTTGTCTATTTTTCTCATTTTACCTAGAAATGCATCTCGTTGCACATATTTTCCGGCAAAGTAAAAGAATACGAAAAAAAGCATGCCTCCATTTGCAGTATAGTGTCCTCCAGTAATGCAAGCGTTTATCAGATAGCTTAGTGCCATAAAACTAAATAGGGACTTTGAATTAAAGCGTTTGCATATAAAAACAAATAGACAAAATAATCCCACAATTCCCAATTCTGAAAATACACGTATTGATAAGGAGTAGCCATCAGCTGAGTTTAGTCCGTATAATCTATAACGTGTACTACTTCTAGGATAAACTTTTGCATAATTAATAGAATGTGTGCCCAGTCCGGTACCTAATAGCCGGGAAGGTGCTGATTCGGCAACACACATATTTGTTAGGAATGCGTAAGAGCTAGCATTTAGTGTTTCAAACTTATAGTAATTAATATGGTTGCTTTGTAATATGTTCCATGTTTCTTTAAATTTAATTGCTGCCTCATTATTATCAGATTTTTTGTCTGAAAGATAATTTGAAATAATACTTCCTACTACAAGTATAACTAATGTGGCTGATATTAGTTTTGCAAAGTCCTTTCTGTTGTGTACAAACAGGTATATCGACAATATAATGAAAAGAGCCGTGAAACTGGCTGTAGATGAGGATAGTACAAAGGCAATTGCTGTCATACCGGAACGAATAGAAATTTCTTTATGATGAAAATAGTAAACAAGTGTCGGTATCATCAATAGAGCTATATCCCCGGGTTCACCTCCCCAGCCCTCAAGTCGCCCACTTATGGTAATATGTAGGGTGTAAGCAACTAATGCATAAGCAACTGTGACTACACTCATATTTAAGTAGCATTTAACAAAAAGTGAAATGTTTTTTCTTAATACGTAAATAAAATAGGCGCGGTAAGCAATGGCTGTTGTCACTATTAATCCGACTTGCTCAAAAAACTTACGTATATTATAATCAAGTGCAGCCATAATAAATATTTCTAATCCAATAAATAAAACTAAAAGGATTAGGTAGTTCAGCTTTAGTCCATTGAATAGTTTTGTTATGTTTCCGCTCAGCAATACTGAAAATAAAACTGCCGCTAATTCTACATACCAATAACTCAAAATACAGAAAAGTGGTAGATAAATTGCTATTTTGTATTTCATGATGAATGGTTTATTCCCTTAAATGAATTATCTCGAGGTGTATTATTAATGATTATATTAATATTTCTAAGTACTGCCGTAAAATTGTCTGGCATATCTTTTACCACTACACAATTAGCCCCTATGTGATAATTGTCACCCACACGAACATTGCCAATCCTTGAAAGTATACACCTTTCAATCATAATGATTCTAAGAAATTTAAAAAATGTTTCATTAAAATATCTATATCGAAAGTTTTACAAAGATGTTGTATAGGTTTATTCGTCCTGTAGTAGTCTATTCTATCGGCAAGTTGTTCATAGTCTTTAGGAATAAAAGTCCAAAGGTCAGCTTCTTCTTCCAGTATATACTCTGCAGCACCTTGTCCCTTACATATCATATAAGGTACTCCACAGGCTGCCGCTTCCGTGCAAACACAACCAAATCCTTCAAAATAACTTGGTAAAACAAACAGGTCAAGACTGTGATAGAATGCTGCCAGTTCATGATGATGTACCTCCTTCCTAAATTCAACAATGTTTGTTAGATTCAATTTCTGAACCAAGGTTATGCAATCTTGTAAGGTAGGGCCTGAACCTACAAATATCATTTTTAACTTATCTTGTTTGTTTTTTAAAATATCCAATGCACGTATCAGTGTCTCTTGCCCCTTCCAATCTACAAAATTCGCAATACAGCCTATTGTAAATGTAGGATGTGCAAGATGGCTTTCACTATTAAAGATGGAGCAGTCTACTCCATTGTACAGAACATAAGAATGTTTTATATTTGCCGAGTTTTCATTTCCTACCACCTTTAATACCCTCTTATAGGAATCGAAGTATAAAGAATCAGTAGGATGAGGAAATTTACGCAGCGATTCCTCTACAAAACGACTTACACAAACGTGACAATCTATTTGGTTAAACAATTTGGTACTCATCCAAGTCCGAAACATAACATTCCACCTTTTCATAGCAAAACGACCATTTCTTATATTAAAAGGATCTGGATCATGATGCTGGACCAACGTTGTTATATTATGATTTATACGCTTTAATGCCAATGGGAATGCAGCAAATCGAGCCGTATGCCCATGGGCTATGACTACATTATCAATATCAATATTTAACTGCTTTACAGCTTTTATAAACAGACTGCAGTTGATTTTATTTGTCAACCCATTCAAAATATATGAAGGCATCTGAATATCATCGAACAAGTAAACCTGAATACCACGATATACGTAATCTTTCTCTCCCGATATTATGGATTTACTTTTAAATACTACCACTTCATAGTTGCTATTCTTTGCGATGGCACGCACTTGATCGTATATAAACGCTCCCCTAAAAGAATTATTATTGGGAAAGAAAGGAGTGATTATAATATAATATTGTTTCATTATTCTACTAATTTTACCCACTGACTTACAATCCGATTCTGATAAAAACATCTAGCCCTTTCCACGGCTTTGCGTTGGAGCATTCTTAGTTTTTCTTTATCATGAAGCAATTTCATCACTTGAATGGCGTACGCTTGCTCGTCAAAACAATCTACCAATACACCAGCATCAGCAATCACTTCTTTTGGAGAAACAGGACAATTAAAAGAAACTACAGGTACTCCATAATAGAACGCTTCAATAAACACCAAGCCAAAACCTTCCGATTCAGAGGTGGATAGCAGTAAATCGGCAGAAAGATAGATTTTAGACAAATCTTGTTCAAACCCACAAAAACGAATATTTCTCAAGCCATTCTCATGAATATATTGTTCCATCTGATTTTTGGCATTCCCTTCTCCGTAGATTAAAAGCGTATAATCATGAAATTGCTTAGATATACTTTGCCATATATGCAACAGACGCATAACCCCTTTTTCAAAACTTAGCCTACCCACAAAAACAATATTTCGATTGTCTAAAGAAGAGATATTTTTCGCATCATCACTCTTTCTCAAAGGATTGGCAATCACTCTTATCTGAGTTTCCTTTATATTATGATTCACCATCTTTAATTCTTTTTTGGCGGTATTTGTCAACACAATCACATCATTACATAAAGCAATAGCCGTATGGCGTTTGGTAACTTGTCGGATATTTTTTTTCAATGAAAGAAAACGCATCCATCCATGCTTTTGATGAATGATCTGCAAAATAGATTCTTCATAACCAAGAATCGACCAATTAAAGACTTGCACAATCCGGCACTTTCCTTCAAAAGGAAGAGCTGTTATCAATTCATATGTTTCATTCACTAATACTTTAGGTTGATACGTTGCTATGAATACTCGTAGTAATTTAGCCAGACAAGCATCAGAAAATCTTTCCGCACACAAATCATTGATTGGATTTTTCTTCCACTTTTCATAGATCCGATAAGATTTCAAATCAAAGGAGAGAATCACATCATCGTCTCCAGAATAAGGAACAACGGATAAAACACGTGCTCGATAGTTCGCTTCTATCAACGCATGAGTGATATTAATCGTTTGAATTTCAGTTCCCCCACGCAAATTGGCATTTTCTACTAAGAATAGAAAATCTAATTTGTACATTTTTTTATCTATTTGTTAAACATTATTCACCCATTAAACACTGCAATCTCATTTTTCGTAAAATCATTGTAAAAAATAGACTGCCTATGATAGAAATAACTCCCACTAACGGAAGTAACACGTAAATAGGATAGTTTTGAAGATACGATACCATAATATAGATGATGGGAACATGAAAAAGATAAACTCCAAAACTATCCCGAAGAATGAGAATATTGAAGGAATGGGAAAAAAACTTTTCGACGCTGATCTTACGAATAAACAAGCAAACAATAACTACAATTCCCACATTCATCCAAAGACTAAAAAGTGAATCCATCCACTTGCTATCCGTCAATTTCAGTATACAGCCGGACAATAGCACTAAAATCACAGGTTTCCACATCTTCATGGAATTTCTATCTTTTATGACTAACCATTCACCTAAGAAGAAAAAAGGAAGATAATGCAGAGCCATCCGAAAACTGAACCAATCTGTACCCACCCAATAGCTACATCCCACAGAGAGTATCATTGCAATAATCAAACAGTAAATAGTATTACCCAAATATCTTCCTTTACAAAAGCGTACAATTATAAACATCCAAAACAGAGCCCAAAGATACCAAAGATGCCTACAGTTAGTTCCTAGAAGGATTTCTAAAAAAAATAGTCGATATTACTTTCAAACCGATTCATTGCTAGCCCCAAGATAGTGGGAACCACAAATAAGTAAGCCACGAAGTAATAGGGGACAAGCAAGCGCCTAACCTTGTTCACCAAAAGACTTTTGAAATCTTGATATTTCCCCGATTGTTTACCGATGGCATATACAGCCCCACTGATTGTCACAAACAAAGGCATATGGAACAAATAAATCACATCGGCAAGCATAGCCAAATAGCGATTTTCCATTGCCGGAAAACTCCCCCCTTGTTTGTAAAGAATTACAATATGCCCTATGACAACTAGCAGTGTTGCCAGACACTTTAACACATCCCACTCATTGCGTTTGCGCATTTTATTCATTTCTTAAAGATCCTACATCGAACAGCATTTTGGACTTTATGTATAAAAGCTGATATCTTCACCCTAATAGTCAACTCTGATTTGAATAGAGGAAATAATGATAATAAAAATTCATCATTCCCAAACTTACCATCAGCATACATTCTTTCAATATATTTTTTTCGATGATTCATGTAGTATTGGACATCAAAAACAGCACTAAATTTATCCAGTTTTCCTAAAGCATCTAAAGTCAACATTGTACGCACACACTTAAAACAAGTAGAATCATTCTCTATTGCAGTGACACATACATTCAAATATTTATATGCAGGAGCATAATCCGCTATAGTTTTTGTTTTGGTTATTCGATCCAAACTTCCACCTGTTGAAATAAAATCAAGTCCTGGAATAGACGCTGAATTTAAAGTAAGCATATCATAATGTGCTGCATCCAATTGAGAATTTTCCTTTTGTTTTACACAAGAAAATTCTCTAATGCTGCAACCAGCTGAATAGAAGTATTTAGCAAATGCTCCTTGTAATGCATAAATACAAGATAATGCCATAAAAGTATGGTTTTCTACGTGAGAATATCCCCCGTGCCTATTCAGTAATTCATAAATATCATTTTTAATAAGTATAAAGCCATAGTTGTATTCTTCGGCAAAACGTCGGCACAAATCCATGCGTCCTTGAAATAGTTTTGTTGATGAATCATCTTGTAATCCTGTATTATGCGAACCTGCATCAAAAAAGCAAAGATGAGTAAGGCGATAGGGCTTAGGAACCTTCTTTCCATGGGTAGCAATAGTGTACAGGCTGTCCACACCGCATGAAATGCCGGTGGCTACTATTTTCGCATGATTCATGACAGGTACCAAAGGAGCTTGAATATGTATTCTATGCATTCCGGGATTAGCTGCCAATGGATCTATAAGATTCATCTCCAAATTATACCAAAGATCCTCCGTAATAGGAAGTGTAGATTCAATATCATATCCTCTGTTTATAGCAAACTGCAATAGCCCCCAAACCAAAGAATCTATTCTATCAGTCACCAAATAGTCAGCATACATTTTATCTACTTCAATATGTGCTTCTTCTTCTTGGTCACCTACTGTCAGTCTATAAAGTAATCGATTGGGCAATTCTTTTTCTATACTTTGAATAATAATCTTCTGCATTTTTATTGTACTATTTATGATTTAGATTTTGAACTCAAAGAGTTATTTTAAGTTCAAAAGGGCATGCATTTAAAAGTGGCTGTAGGTCTATTGTTCCAGGAGACCATTGTTGACATTGCTCTATGAGTTGTTGAATCGTCACTTCTTTATTCATTACAAAAGGCGAGACACTCTGTTTACCTATAGATGCATAGAAATCATCATATTTAAAACGTGAACGTTGTTGTGCACATTCAAGCTCCATCCAACAATTAGGTATTTCATACGCTTCTGCCAAAATCAGTCCATGTAAAGAAGAAGAAACAATATACTCACAAGCATTCAATTCTTCCACAAAACCAAGCCAATGTTGATAACCTTGTATTCTAATTATATATACATCCTCACTATTTAATAAATGTTCTGGAAGTAAAGACAGTTCCGTATAATGAGGAATAATGCCCAACTTATACTTTTTTTGTGTACGAGGTCGATAATAGATAGGCAACAACAAAGCCGGATCTCCGTATATAGCTGGACACTCTATCCCATGCTTCAACAACACTTCGCGTGTTTTTGGACCACGAACGGCGCAAATTTTCCTAGGCATTACTAAATTACAAGGATTTTCTTGAATGAGTCCTGCACCCCAAACAATAGATTGTCGATTGACCAACATATCTATAGTACTACCTATCACTACATAATTATCTCTCTTAAATAATTTGGCTAATATACATTCATGATACAACACAACGGGTCTCAAAGAAATCGCTTCCAGAAAAAAAGAATTAATATCATCTCCCCAATTAGAATGATATACTTCGCCTGTCTTATCAATGCTTAAACTAGCATTCACCACTATTGGGCGTTGAAGGAACTCTATAAAAGAGTTTCTTATCATACGTAATATTTTATTTATCTTCCTTTTCATTGTACAATTTATTCAATTTTACTCCAAAAAGAATCACTTAGCTCAATAGTAGGAAGAGCAGCTTGATGAGGATAGAGTTTTCGCATTATTTTCTGCTGCCGCTTCAAAAAACACAAAAGGAGCTTCTCACCCAATATACACGGTAGCAAATAATGTAAACTTTTCACCTTAGTAGCTAATGGTACATGAAGATTACTCCACAATTCAAAAGAAGGCCTATGTTTTTTTCTATACCTGCGATAAAGTCTACTATATGTATCTTTTGATTTCACCTTATCAAAGGATTTGTACAATGCTCCAATAATATAACGTTCTATTCCATTTATTACAAACCAATGGTCGGAAGACTGTTGTACATGATGCCCATAAAGAATAGCAATATCAGCACACTTTACAGAAGAATAAAAATGGTGTTCAGTAAATGTTGTCATAATACTGCTAGGACGCATTCTATATATGTAAGTTAGGCTACTACTTACTGCAATTTTAGGTTTACAGCAATATACTTTATAATTCCATATATCGTCCTCGAAAATTATACCTAAATCAAAAAACAATTTATTTTTCAACAAGAAGTCTTTCTCTATAAGCTTATTCCAAGGCACTCCATTAACTCCCATCCTAATAACATCATGACAAGCATACAAATCTTTCAAGGAACTAAAAAAATAATAAGAGGATGATAGTTGAATTGAATCACGGATTACCTCCTTAGTCTGGTAATCAACTATCTTCAAATTACCAACCACAATGTTTGCATGAGTTTCAATATAAAGTTCAACCAAATTACTAATAGCCTTCTCACAAATATAATCATCGCTATCTAAAAAATATATAAATTCACCTGTGGCCTCACTTATGCCACTATTACGAGCAGCAGATTGTCCTCCATTCTTTGCGTGCTTGATAATCCGATAAGTATGCGGTCCTTCATAACCGGAAATCATTTTTTCCACAATGGAAATGCTCTGATCAGGTGTACAGTCATCCACTATCAAGACTTCCAACTGCTCATAATCTTGAGCCATCACAGAAGCAATACAATCTTCAATATATGCCTCTACATTATAAACAGGTATAATAATTGATACTTTTTTCATATGATTATTTTCCAAAATATTAAAAAAACAATTCTGCATTTAATACAATATTAGAGAATTGTAAATTATTTATACTATTTTCATTGTTAAAAAACTTACTTATGAATATAGCTGTAAACAAGACTTCGAATCTTTTCCGAAACCTTGAGTCGTATCTCCTCTTCCAATCCACAAACCCAAACAGTAAGAGCGATGCTAACCACACAAGAAAATCCAATAATAAAGAAACCTATAATGGTATGGACATCTACAAGGCAATAGAGTATGAGTGGTAAAATGGCAGAGAATAATGATATCTTTACACATGGGATGAGCACTTGTAATAAATCAGGCAAAGAATATCCCAACATTCTATTTAATAAAATAGGTTGCAATACAACTCCCAAAAGCACATCTGTCAGCAAACTAGCTATCGACAAGGATATAGGAGAATATCCTAATTCAAATAAGATATAGACAACAATAAACTGTATGAAATAAATAAGTGTAGTAGAAATAGTATTTATTTTTAAGCGTCCCTTTGCATAAAAAGCTATAAACAGAGAAGATTGCAAAGTGGAAAATAAACTTTGTATTGCAACAAATTGAATAAACAGCACTGCATATGGAGGTACAATCTTGAGCCATGCATGTAATAAGGGGGATGCTAGTAGACAAACAGGCAATGCTAGAAACCACATAAGGAAGTAACTGTATTTTGCTGTTTTAAGTACAAGTGACTTTGCGCTATTCTCTTCGTTATTGGCATATCTCTTAATTATTTGAGGATTTGCTGCTGCCTTGAAATTATTAGAAAACTGCATTGCCAATCCATTTACTTGGAGAGAAATTGCTCTAGCTGATACTACAGCGGGAGCAAAAAACATATTTAATAATAGTAAAACACCTTGCCCGATAAAAGCTATGCCACTAGAATTTAGCAAGCTCCATCCAGAAAATACACTTATTTCCTTAAAAACATTGTGGTCATATAATCGAGGCTTATAATGCGTTTCAGAAAAATGTCTCAGGCAATAGAAACGATAAAACATCAGCATAAGTAACGTCACAGTAAAATACAATAAAGAATAAACAATAAGCTTGTCGTATTGGAAAACTGTTAATAAAAATACAATAGTTAGTTTCAATATGGACTCTATAATGGATGCAAATGCATACACAGACATATGCTCGTGAGCATTGATTGTAGCAGTGAAAGGCACTTGTGTAATGGTGAAAAATGCGGTAATGATAGATACATGATATACCCATATCGCTGCCGACATACGTTCGACAGGTATTACCATTTTATGATGTAAAAACCATAAACCTACTGTTTCTCCTAAGGCAACGATTAGGAAAGCCAAAATAATATGAATCGTTAATGAAGTAGAGAAAGTTTTCTCCATATTCTGCTTATCATCTTTTCCCAGTGCAAACATAATAAAACGGGTAGAAGCATTGCCCAATGCACTATTAACAAAACTCATAAAACCGGCTATTCCTCCTACTGCTATATAAATACCATAATCGTCCACCCCTAAGACATCAAGAACAATACGGGCGGTATATAAGGATACAATAAGTGAAAGAAGCATTCTCACATATAGAAAAAACGTATTTTTAGCTATTGAATTTTGAGTGACCATATTAGGTGTAAATATTCCAGATGATACCTCATAACAATTAATCACCTATGAATGTAGGCGTTACTATTTATGAAGTAATAATTGGATTTTAAATTTTAAGATTTTTATAATAACTAAGCACTTGCTAAAACCTATGAATATAACATTCTGTCTCACCTGCGATTTTTATCACTTCTTGCATTCTGTCCATTACTGGAAATGGCATTATAATCTGATCGAATTCTTTTTTATATATTCAGGAGGATAGGTGAAGAGTATGATTGTAAGAAATCCAATATTACTTTTCTTTCTTTTAGGGCAATTATCTACTTCTCTTAGCGAGTTTTTTTGTGTAATTCCTGGCAGGTTATAGTGATAAGATGTTTTTCCTATAGTAACACCATTGGTTTTGTATAATTCTTATCTATATTTGTAATCAACAGAATATTTGATAGAAAGTAATAGATATTCGGTAATTTTCACCACTTAGGGATTATAACCCTTCGAGAGCTTCATTTATACGAAGGATATGTTTGTCGCATACATCAAATTCCCGTTCCAGGCGTTCTGTTATCTCTTTTTTCTTTTCTGTCATATCAGTTGTATTCCGTTTTTCAAGGCTTCCTGTACTACCGGTGAATCCTCATGGTCACCGATGACGTCAATCTTTTGGTCGCCCAAATGCAGTTTCAAGCGTGCGGTCATGCGGATGCGTGCCAATACACCCTTCTTTTCTCCCGTGCTGCGGACTAATAAATCAATATCTCCTCCGCGCTTTTCGTCATTCAGACGGGAACCGAAGAGATATACCTGCACTGTTTCACCATAAATATCTTTGGCTATTTGGATGATGGTCTGTATTTCTTTAGATTGCAAACGCATGCCTTTATTCTCCTTTCTTACCGCAAAGTTACAAATTCCCCTCCACATTTCCTAGCGTCCGCCCTCCTTATTTCATCTTCTCCACAAACCCCACCGGCATATCAACCCCAGCACATCCCAGCAAATCCAGTCTTACCACCACTTTCGCTTTTCCATCCACTTCCACCAGTTCTCCTTCCAGACCCTTTAGCGGACCTTTGACCACCCGTATCAATTCTCCCGGAGCCAATGGCGCGGTACACATCTCCACCGCTTCGTCCGAATAATCCAGCATAAATTTGAACCGTTCCATCTGTTCGTCCGGAATCACCGCCGGAGTATGTTCGCCGTGCAGCACCATATACCGGCTGATGGCCGACAACGTGAGCACCTGCGAACGTTCGGCTGCATCTACATGGACAAAAATCATCATGGGGATAACCACCCGTTTTATTTTCTTTTTCCGGTAAGTCCATTGGCGGATTTCTTCTTGTACAGGCAGGAAGTTCTCTATGTTCATTGCGGTCAGCCGTTCGGCCGTCTTCTTTTCGTGGTGAAGGCGGACATACGCCACTAGCCATTTTTTCATATTCGGAGGAAGGAAAAGTAATGTTAGATGTTCTAAAAAATGAAAGAAATGATGCCTCTTGAGCACGCTACGCTGTTACCTGTGTCATTCCCAGGTAAGCTTGTCGTTAAATTCTGATGCAAATATAGACATTTTTTTACGATAACAAGCTATTTGTTCGCAAAAAATGAAAAAATTAACAAGAATGACGTATTTATTTATACTTTTGTGCTTTTTATATTTTAAATGATATTAACATTGTGGAAAAATCAAGATTTATAAGAAAAATAGTGGCAGATTGAGCTTCCTTCAAGAGTTGGAAAAAATCATGGCCGGATATCGCCTGTCCGGTGAAGGCTACACTGATGAGGAAATGAGAGTTCTGAAGCGCATGTGCAAAAGTATGTTGGCTGATATAGACGAGTTTCTGCGGAAAAAGGAGGAAAAGAAGAAGAAAGAACGGAAAGAGAAGAAAAAGAGGAAAGAAAGGAAATAAGGAGCAAAATGTGAAAAGACATTAAAAGGAAGTCTCCCGGTTATTTGTACACTTGTATCATAAATTGGTATTGTAAATCAATGCTTTACATTGGGCAAGTGTACAATTTTAACTTTTGATTGTATGGGTTTGCAATATACTTTTGCTTTCATGGTGGAGGGAAATGCCCTCCTTTTGATAATTTAAATTCATACATGAATGGTTTATACCGATTTATGCTCTTTCTATTTCTCGGTGTTCGATGAACATGCCGTGGATATGACATTGGAAGAGTTTGTGAAGCTTCTGCGTGGCGAACGTTGGAAGGTGCAAGTAGAAGAGTATCAGCGCCTGAAGGCTTCGGGCAGGGAGACAGAGGCCAAGAAGTTAAAGAGAAAACTGGCCGCGCTGGTGATAGCCGGGCGTTGCGATGGGAGCCATGCCGAAACCAATCTGAAGCAGTGGAGCGGGGACGCCATGCTGGATGTGGATAAATGTAACGGCCGTGTGTCTGAGTTCTTGCAGGTATTGAAGGACACTCCTTGGGTGAAGGCGGCATGGCGCAGCGTTTCGTACGACGGGCTGAAACTGGTGGTGCGTGTGGAAGCGGAGAGTGTGGACGAGTATCGTCTGGCATACGCGTTGGTGGCATGGCACGTGGCGCAGCTTCTTGCCTTTCCCTGTGACATGAGTTGCAAGAATCCCACCCGTCCTTGCTTTGCATCGTATGATCCGGAGGCTTTTTTTCGTCCGGATACTGAAGTTTTTCCCTGGCGGCGCTTTGTGACGGAGCATCCCGACAGGGTAGGGGAGATTCTGGCGGAGCTGAAAGTGAAGACCCCGGCAGGTGCGTCCGGGCCTCCCGTTGCGGCTTCGGGCATGCTGCACACATTCTTCAACGAGTTCCTGGAGCAGAATCCCTTTGTGGATGGCAAAAAGAATGAGTTTTTGTTGAAGCTGGGACGTATCGCCCGCTATAAAGGAGTGGGCGAGGAAGAGTTGGCACGGCTGAAAACGCTGGCGGTGGAAAGGTTGGCGGGTATGGGGTGTGCCGCCGGGGATATACCTCCGCGCATAGACTCCGGATACCGGTATGCCGACATGAACAAGGGGCCCGAAACACCTGCTTCCAGGGCTCACAAGGCTCAGGGCTCACCTATGCGGTATTCTGAGCCCAATGAGGGGGAGGAAGAGGCTGAGTTAGAGAAACTTGAGGCTGACAAGTTGCGTCGTGAAGTTCCGTGTCTTCCGGATGAACTGTTCGACCGTTTGCCCGACTTTTTGAAGCGTGGTTTGACGCACGTCCGCAACAAGCGCGAGAGGGATATTCTGTTGCTCTCCATGATTACCAACATCAGCGGTTGCCTGCCGGGGGTGAGGATGAATTATGGAGGAATGGTTTATTCCGCCGATCTCTACCTGGTGGCTTTGGCCGGTTCGGGCAGAGGAAAGGGGGTGATGCAGCTGGCGGCAATTCTGCCCGCAGCCATTCAGGAGTATTACGATGAATTGAACAGGAAGGATGAGCGTGAGTACCGGCAGAAGCTGCTGAAGTGGAATCTGGAGGAACGGCTTGCCGCTCAGGAAAAGAGGGTTCCCGATTTGGACCAATGCCCGGAGATGCCGGTGGAACGCATCCTGAAGGTGGCTCCCAATATTTCGAAAAGCCAGTTGATACTGGCTTTGGAGGCGGGTGGAGCGGTCGGCTTGGTGATGAATGCCTCCGAGCTGGACATGATAAGTTCTGCCATGCACCAGGAGTATGGAAAACATGATGATGTGATGCGTGCCGCCTCCCAGCACGAGGAGGTGTCTTCTTATTTCAAGACGGATCACCGGCTTGTTGTTGTGAGTGACCCTCATCTGGCATTATGCGCTTCGGGTACTCCCGCCCAGTTGCATAAATTTATTTCTTCGCTGGAGAATGGAATGTACAGCCGTGTGGCTTTCTATGTGGGACAGGCCCCCTGGGAGTATAAGTCGGCAAACCCCGGCAAGGCCCGGCTGGATATGCGCGCTTATTTCAAAGGGATGGGCGAGGAGCTGCTGCGTATGTTCATCTTTCTCTCCGGATCGCCTACCGAGGTGGTTTTCACCGAGGAACAATGGAAAGAGCATACGGAGCGTTTCAGAACGTATCTGCGTGAGGTAGTGGCGGAAGATGATGATTCTCCGGGTGCCATTGTGCTGCGCCACGGACTGATGATGTCTCGTATTGCCATGGTGCTGACTGCATTGCGTAAGTGTGAGCCGCAATGGAATACATCGGAGTGGAAGTGTTCGGATGAGGATTTCCATACGGCGATGCAGATAGTGGATGTGTTGCTGGAACACAGTTTGCTGCTTTCCACTTCCATGGATGATACTGCCGGAAGAATCAGGCCGGTAAAGGCTTTTTTCAAACTGCGTCCCGTCTTGAAAAAAATGCCGCGCGAGTTCACCTATTCGGAGCTGATGGCGGCTGCCAATGAAGCCGGGTTGCCTACAGCATCCGTGAAACGTTATTTGTTGCGTTTGGTGTATTATCAAATCGTTGAGAAAGAGGATGGTAAGTATAGAAAGACCGGTAAGTCTTGGCTCAGAAAACCGCCTAAGTGAGCCCTGAGCCTTGTGAGCCTTAAATGCAGGTGAAAAAGATCCTGTTGTTTTCAAAAAACAACAGGATCTTTCCGGTAAAACAACAGGGGATTTTAAAAAAACAACAAGGTCTTTCAATGTAGATAACAGGCCCTTTGGGAAGCGTATGTCCTAAGGTTCTCCCAGATGCCTCACTATGATTGCCACTTCATGCTTCAGAAAGCTGTGGCGGAATTTGTTGTAGCCCGCTTCGTTCAATTCTTCCTGTAGCAGCATGTTTCTCCGCATCCAGCGATACAGGGTTTGCAGGGCTGCCGCGGCAGTTCGCCCCGGACTGTATAGTTCTGCCAGTTCCGCTTTGTCATACGCTCTGATAATGAATGCTTTTTCTTCTTGGTTCATGTTCTTTTATCGTTTTGATTATAGGGTAAAGATACGCAAAATGTCCTTGTTTTCCTACTCTCTCTGTAAGTTATTCTCGACATTTCCCGACAATCTCCTACGCTTCTCTACAAATGTCTACACGGGGCTTCCGCTTCATCGTATCTTTGTAGTGTAATCAAAAGTCAATCATAGCCGGCTTAGTGGTTAACGGTTGATTGCCAGTGTGTTTCTTAATTTGCAAGTTTTAATTTTTAATTTGAAAAAGTATGGGAAGAACAGTTTCTTATTCGGTGGTAAAGCGTAATAATCCGCTTGATCAGGATGCAGTGCCTAAGTTTTATGCACAAGCTCAGGCCAATGGCCATGTAGAGATTCGCGAAATGGCGGATCGTATTCAGAAAACCTGTACGGTGACGCGTGCGGATGTTATGGCTGTGCTTGTTGCCTTGGAGGATGTGATTATGGAGGCTCTGGAAGGGGGCGAGATTGTAAGGCTTGCCGATCTGGGCACTTTCCAGATAGGTCTGAGCGGAAGAGGTGCGGAAACGGAGGATACGTATGATGTGTCGATGATTAGAAAAGCGCGTATCAATTTCCGTCCGGGTATTGCGCTAAGCGGTATTCTGGCAGCATTGAAATATACGAAAGTGGATAAATTGCCGGTGAAAACGAAAGGGGAGCAAAAGCCTGCTTAAGTAGATGGCGGACAAGTGTTTAATTAAAAAAAACTGTAGAATGAAAGGTAAATCTGTCTGGAGCACTATTTTGAAAGTGGTGATTGCAGTAGCTACGGCTATTGCGGGTGTAGTAGGAATCAGCTCGTGCATAGGGGGATGAGAGTGATTAATCTGATTGTTGTCCACTGTTCCGCCACAAAGGCGGACAGGGACTTTACCGAACAGGATTTGGAGGTGTGCCACCGCAGGCGTGGAATGAACGGACCCGGATATCATTTTTATATCCGCAAGAACGGGGATATAAAAACAACCCGTCCCATAGAGAAAATCGGGGCGCATGCGCGTGGGTATAATGCGCAGAGTATCGGGATATGCTATGAGGGGGGAATCAGCGAGCGGGGCAGGCCGGAGGATACGCGGACGGTGTGGCAGAAACATTCGTTGCGTGTACTGGTCAGGACGTTGCTGGTGGATTATCCCGGTTGCAAGGTTTGCGGTCATCGGGATTTAAGTCCGGATTTGAACGGAAATGGCGAGATAGAGCCTGAGGAATGGGTGAAACAGTGTCCCTGTTTTGATGTTTCGAAAGAAAAATATAGTAAATAATATTTATATATTAAAACGTAATAAGACTAATTCTCTTCTGAATTTGTTAAAATATTAACACATTGGAAAGAGAATTAGTCTTATGTTATTATGTAATTACTTTTGAAATTACTTTTTATTTACATTTTCAGTGCCATATCCATAGCCGTAACCGTATTTTTTACCGTATCCGTAATACTTGCCATACTTGCCGTATCCATAGTAATATCCGTACTTCTTTTTCTTCATGTCCAGTCCGTTGATAAGGGTACATAGGTTGGGCAGTTTTTTCTGTTCGCTCAGTTCGTTGATTAAAGTATAATCTGCCTTGTGGGTGTAGTCTGCCCGGCACACATAGATGCTGGCGTTGGCTACGCGCGAAATCAGCAGGGTGTCGGTCACCATGCCGATGGGGGCGGTATCCAGAATGATATAGTCAAAATGCTTTTTCAGTATGTCGATAGCCTGAGACAAAGATTCACGTGCCACCAGTTCGGTCGGGTTGGGAGGAATAGGCCCTCCGGGCAGAATGGACAAGTTGGCATTGATGCGTGAAACTTGTACCAGCGACATCAGGTCGGTATGTTCCGGATTGGCGAGGAACTGGCTGATGCCTTGTTCCCTGTGTGATAAGTTGAAAGCTTTGTTCAGACTCGGCTTGCGGATGTCAAGCCCCACGATCACGATTTTCTTTCCTAATAAAGCCAGACTGACAGCCAGATTGGAAGCGATAAAGGTTTTGCCTTCTCCTGTGGTGGTGGAGGTAACCAATATGACTTTCTCGTCGCTCCTCATCATATAAAGTACATTGGTGCGTACATTACGGAAGGTTTCGGCCATCAGGTCGTTTTGGTTTTCGTGTACTACAATGCTTTCTTCTTTTCCTTTATCTTCCGACAGGGGTACATCGCCCACAATGGGAAGGGAGGTGATTTTTTCCACATCGGCACGGCCCTCTATCTTGTATTTTAAGAGTTCGATGATATAGATGACAACTACCGGCAGGGCGATTCCCAGAATCAGTGCTACCAGATAAATCATCTTCCCTTTGGGAGATACGGGGATAGCATCTGCCAGTGCTTCGTCCACCATGCGGGCGTTGTTGGCGGTAGATGCCAGAGTGATGGCGTTTTCTTCACGCTTTTGCAGCAGCATCAGGTAAAGGCCGGCTTTGATTTCCTGCTGGCGCGAGATGCTGACCAGCTGGCGTTCCTGTCCCGGAGCATTGGTGATGCGTCCGGCGTATTTGCCTGCCTGACGTTCCAGGTCCGCCTGGGTGATGGCCAAACCTCTTTGTACGCTGTTGATGGTGGTCAGCACATTGCTGCGCATGGCGCGGATGCTGGCATCCAGATTGACTACCACCGGGTTGTTTTCCTGAGAGGAACGGAGCAGGCGCTTGCGTTCCAGCAGCATCTCGTTGTAGCGGTTGATCAGCTCGGCAAGACCGGTATCTGTCAGGCCCACATTGACCGGAAGTACTTCGTAGGCATGATCCGGATTGTTGGCATAGCCGGCCAGGAATTGTACCAGCCGGAGCTGGGTGCTGTTTTCGGCACGTTTCTTTTCGTATTCCGAGTTTTCACTCAATGCCAGTTGGGCGTCGCTTTTCAAGTCGGTGAGCCCGGCATCGCGCTTGAAGGTTTCCAGTTCCTGTTCCGTGGTTCCCAATTCGCCGTTGATGATTTTGATACGTTCATCAATAAATTCCGCGGTCTTGGTAGCCACTTCGTTTTTGTCATCGTTGGCATCCCGGTTGTAGACTTCCACCAGCTTGTTGATGAAATCCATGCCGCGCTGCGTATGCGTGCTCTTGACAGAGATCTGTGCGATAGTGGTGGATTTGGAAGTAGGCTCTATGCTTAATGCTCCCCGGTAAGCGTTTGCCACACTGCGGGGGGAAGAAACCGTAGCCATGATTTCCTGCGTGCTTTGGACGGTTGTAGAGTCTTTGGGGGTAAAGCTGAACGTGCCCGACGGGGTGGTCAGCAAGGCGGGCAGCTTGTCGAACTGCTTGTTGTATTCCTCTTCTCCTATCCGGAGTTTCACATTCAGCTTGTTGCCCGGCTGCAAGGTCAGGTGAAGACGCGCGGGGGCGGGCAGTTTCTGGGCTTCTTCGGGGGTAATCCATACTTTCACGGGGGAACTTTTGTAAAGTTCGATGTCATGGAAACTGCTCTTCGTGGCATAGCTGATGTAAAGATCCAGTTCTTCCACCACTTTTTTGATAAGCGTGCGCGATTGCAGGATTTCCACTTCATTGTCAAAGTTGTTGATGGAGGAATAGAAGCCCAGGTCTTCCAGGTCGCCCATGCCGCTGCTTGCTTTGCTGTTCTTGTCATTGTCCTTGATGATGACGGATGCCGAGATGTTGTACACCGATGGAGTGTAACACAAATAGAGCCAGGCTCCCGCCATGCACAGCAGGGTACATGCCAGAAACCAGGGCCAGTGGATGGCGTATTTGAAAAGAATCGCTTTGAAATCGGTCTTTTCTTCTTTTTCTTCCAGATAGAGGTCGTCGTATAAGTCTTCTTTCATAGTTCTGTTTATTTGGTTATGGTTACGATCAGGCTGGCCAGTGCAACCAGAGTTCCTACTACCGAGAACCAGATGGTGGTGCTGTTGCTGATACTTGCATTCTTGGCTTTGGTCTTATTGGGGGTGACATACACCACATCGTTCTGCTGGAGATAGTAGTAAGGAGATACGATGATGTCGGCATCGTTCAGGTTCAGCGGAATCACCTGGCGGTTGCCTTGCGCGTCTTCACGGATCAGTTTCACTTTGTTGCGTTGTCCGTATACGGTCATGTCTCCCGCCATGGCGAGCGCTTCCATGATATTTACTTTTTCATTGGTGATGGTGAATGTGCCGGGTTTGGCAACTTCTCCCATCACGGAGATTTTGTAGTTTGTCATGCGTACATTTACAATGGGGTTTTCCTTGATATAGGTTTTCAGTTTTTCCTTTATCATGTTTTCCGCCTGGCTTTTGGTGAGGCCGCCGATGTGCAGTGTGCCCAAGACCGGGAAATCAATGTTTCCGTTATTGTCTACCAGATACTGCTGTAATGCCGGTTGGCTGGTAAGGCCCTTGCTGTTTGCCGTGATGGGGGTGGCTACCGTCAGGTTAAAAGGAATGGCGGCATCGGGGTCACTGGTGTTTACCGTGATGGTCAGCAAATCTTTGGGCATGATGTGTGCATCATACAGGGGTGTTTGGACATTTGCCATGTTCAGGTACTCGGAACCTTGCAGGTAGGGTACCTTTTTGTAGGCGCTGCAACTGCATAGCAGCAGGGAAACCAGCGCGAATAGGGTCAACTTTAATCTTCTCATTTTTTTTGGCTCTCTGTTATTTAAAATTTTTCAGTTTTCAGGTCTTGTTTTAATAAGCTTGCTTGTCTTTGTGCAGCGCGTTTGCCACGGTTTTGTACATAATATAAAGGTCGAGCAGGAAAGACCAGTGCTCCATGTACCATATATCGGCTTTCACACGTCCTTCCATGTCTTCCAGTTCGCGGGTTTCGCCACGGAAACCGGTCACCTGCGCCCATCCCGTGATACCGGGCTTGATGAAATGGCGGACCATGTATTTATTGATTATCTTGGAATATTCTTCCGTGTGTTTCAACATGTGGGGGCGTGGCCCTACAATGGACATATCTCCCAGCAATACATTGATGAATTGCGGAAGTTCGTCAATATTGGTCCGGCGCATGAAATCGCCGAATTTGGTTTTCCTGGGATCGTTGAGGGTGGCCTGTAAGGTGTCCGATTCCTTGTTTACTTTCATGGAGCGGAATTTATAGCACCAGAATTCTTTGTTGTTCAATCCGTTACGTTTCTGACGGAAGAATATGGGGCCCGGAGAAGTGATTTTGATAGTCACTCCTACAATAAGGAATATAATAGGGAATAATGTGCATAAAAAGAGCAGTGAGAAGATTACATCGAATATGCGTTTCAACATTCTGTTCTCTATTTTCCCCAAGGGCTCCTTGCGGATGCTGAGGATGGGCACGCTGCCTATCATTTCAAAGTGCATGCGGTGGCGCAGGTAGTTGCGTACATTGGGCACGCTGTAGAAATGTATCAGGTTGTTCTCGCAATAGTTGATGACCGGCACGATCTGTTCGCTCAATGCCGAGGGCAGGCAGCAGTAAAGCTGGTTCACCTTGTGCTGTGCCAGGTAACTGATAACTTGCTCCGGTTTTCCCAGATAGGTACAACTGGCGGGGAATTTGGCATTGGGGGTGGTGTCGAAATAGCCTAGTACCCGGTAGCCGGTGGTGGCATCGGAGCTCATTTCATGGTACAGCTCGGCTATATTTTCGGTGCTTCCCAAATAGAGGACGGTACGGAAATTTCCTCCATGGCTTCTGTATAGCTGTATACCATAACGGAAAATCAGGCGATAGACAGTGATACAGAGGATGAGCAGAATGAAATAATAGATAAAAAAGCGTTTGGAATATATTTCAAGCTCGGATAATACCATCAGCCCGGTCGATAAAAAAGAGAAATAGAACACGTTGCGGAGTACCCGGAATACAATTTGGTCGGCACGGGCTCCCCGACGATGCAGTATGACACCTCCTGAAATAGTGCATGCAAAATAGCATACGCTGAACAGAGTCAGGATTTGGGGTAAAGTGCCGCTACAGACTCTTTCCCCAAACAACTCGTTCCATATTGAATTAAATGAGATGAAAAGTACATTCAGAATGACTAAATCTCCTAGAATGACTGCTAATTTTAGTACTTTGTTGAATCTCTGGACTTGTATCATAGGTAAAACTTTTTATATGTCAGATCTATATGATGTTTTTTTCAATAGGTTTCAACTATGTCGCTTTTTTTCTTTCTTCTGCTCTTCTGTTACTTTGTAAGTAACAGAAAATTCATCAATAAACATATTATATAATTCACATCTCGCTATTTTACAACGAATAAGATATAAATATCTGAAATATAACATTTTAATGCATTGCGCTGATTGTGTGAAGCGTGATGTCTATCATCATTTTTATCTAATTTAAGAAATGTTCATTTCATTATTACTTTTTATCTATTAGACAATCTTTTTTATTAATTTTTAGAAAAGAAGCGGGGCATTTCTTGTTTGTTATCAATTTATTGTCTATTTTTGTCCCCGAATAAATTCTGTTACTTACAAAGTAACAGAATTAAAATGCCATGATATTCAACGTTTTATCTATTTATGCTCTTTTCTTTCCATTTTTTGAAACGTATAGAATTATTGCATCATTAGCTTTCTTTATCTCTTCATATTTGAAGTTTTTCAAATATGTTTCTGTAACTTTCACTGACGAATGTCCAAAAGCCTCACAGATTAGTTGTTCAGAGAAATTACAATATTTGGCAAGGGTGGCCCAGGTATGGCGGGTGGTGTATGAACTGACCTTGGTTATCACTCCACATCGTCTTGCCAGTCTGCCCAGATTATAGTTCATGATCCGTAGCGCCTGCTGATACTCTATGTACAGCTCCTCTCCGGTTTTGGTTCCGCTCAGGATGGGGAAAAGATAGGGAGAGTTGCAGTCGGTATTCTGATATTGTCTGATCAGTTCCATTGCTGTTGGCGGAATATCCACTATCATTTGGCCGCCCGTTTTATGCCGGCGGTAAGAAAGTGTGTTACCTTTCAAGTCACTTTTGTGAAGAAAGGCCAGATCAACAAAAGGCATCCCGCGCAGCTGGAACATCAGGTTTGCCCAAACCCTGCACCGCACCAGGTCTTCCGGTAGTCTCTTCAGAGGAACTTCGTTCAGCAGCTTGTTTATCTCCTCCACTTCCAGCGCACGCTTGACATCGTTTTTCACTCCGGTATAGACGTGATTGAACAGGCGGGAGTTGCCGGTGGTTATTTTCTGGTCCACCGCTTTGTTGTAGGCGCCGCGCAGTGTCCGCATATAGGTGGAAACGGTGTTCCAGCTCAGCTGCTTGTCGCGCAGGTGGGTCTCAAATTCTTTCAGTGTGGCCCTGTTGAGCTGGTGGAAGTAAATAATCTTGCATCCGCAGAATTCGCAGAAAGCGTTCAAGGTACTTTGATAGACGTGTGCCGTGCCATAACGTTTCTCGTCTTTCAGCTCTTCAATCGTTTTGTTCATAAACTCGTTGAATTTTTTTTTATTTCTCATAAGGCTCCGTATTATAGATTTTACATAAAAAGTAATTTTCATTACGGAATCGAATATAGACTGAAATGTTCAAAACAGAAAGATTATTTATCTAATTCTGCATCATTTATACGTATTATCCAGCCGTTTACTTGCATTTGTAAACATATGTAAGGTTTCTGCGGATCATTTGTCGGGCTCAGGAAAAATATCAGGTTATAGCGGTCTTGCCTGTCAAGATATTCTTGTGGAGGCATGTAGGTTGTTTCGACATTACGCGACAGAAGCAGATAGGGTGTCAGCGGAATATCGAAAATCTCTTTTCCATCCGGTTGATGGATTAACCGTAGGCGGGTGTCGTCATTTTCCATCAGTCTCAATGTATTCATTCCGGCATGTACTACCTGTATGTCTTCCAAGTTGGCGCTTTCCTGCATGAAGGGGAGATAGCAGGTGGAAACGGAGTCTGTCGGAGTATTCCGGTGATCCATGCATCCGTTGCGGGCTGTCAGCTCCAGACGGAAATCATCTGTATCCAGAGGGGCGGCCGACTGGCTTTGCAATATGCAGCTCAGAATATTCGTGTTTTTAGTAAGAGAGAGAGCCAAAACCTGATATTCGCCGCTGATATGCACGTTGTCCAGCCGCCCGTGGAATAGAGATGAAAGTTTTTCGGATTGTTCTCCCGCCTCATTGCGTAACAGTGTCAGTGAGGTGGGAGTGTGCCGGTAAAGTGAATCCGCCAATCCTGCCCAGACCAGAAAGGTGTAATCTCCCTGAGGCAGGGAGGGGACTTGGATTGTACATTCATTTTGATGGAATGTAAGACTGTCTACTTCCTCCCGGACTATATAGTTGCCTTCCTGATCGAGAATAAATAGCGTGACATCTTTTACCTGAGTGGTCACGGCATCTACATTCAGCATGTTATAGGTATAGGATAACTTTAACCAACAGCCTGTGGGACAATCGGATCGGTCATCGTCTACCCAGGAACATGCACCACAGAAAAGAGTACATAGGGCGAAGAGGATAGTAGCAGTTTTACTCATTGTTTTTCTATTTTGAGACTGTTTTATTCAAGGTCGGCATCTTGGTCACGGACAATCCACGGATATACTCCGAATTCTACGTCCAGGTATGCTTTGTATTCGTCCGGACCGGGTTTGGTGTCCGGATTGCCGGGACCCAGGTTCTTGATGCTGGTAATGTTGACAGAATAAATATTGTTACGTACAATACCGAACTCCATGACGCCCATGACGGTGGGGTTGTTGTTGTCAAGATGTTTGATCCAGTAATTGTAGAAAGTGGAGAAATTACCTTCATTCTTGGTGAAACGGGTAATTTGCTTGGCTGCCAGTTCTGCATCGCTGGATGCTTCTGTCAAACCATCAATATTGGCATCACCATGTTCACCCACGGCCGCCAGCGTGGTATAGAATTTATAGTTGAAATAATACAGTGTCTTGAACACAAGCGGGTCTTCTACCGGCTTGCCGTCAGTGCCGATGGTCTGTGAGGCTTCGGGGGTGAATGTACCTTTCAGCATGATGCCGGTGGTGTACACCGTGTTCTGTGCCGGACGGAACATACAGTTTTCAAGACAGTACATGGAAACGTACTTTCCTGCATCGGCAAGGCCCGACCAGTTGCTGTCTGTCTGTTTTGACAGGTGGTTGGTGTAGAATGAACCGCCTGTGAAATTGGTAGTGGCTCCTGCTACGGTCTTGTCGAAGAAATAGGGGTCGATAAGGTAACCGTTGTTGTCGGCGATGTTACCGAAGTTTCCTGCTTCCACGCTGTAAGATGACGGAGCAGACGGAGTCTCAGGGGCGTTATCCAGTTTAGCGACATGGCGGAAGGTGTAGAACTTGTTTGCCAGGTTGATGAATTTGTAGTTGTTCAGACGGACTGTGGCGTAAGTCACTCCGGCAGAATTCTTCAGCGTGTAGATTTCCTTGCTGTCATTTCTGACCATCAGTTTGGCAACGGCACGTTCCAGATTGATTCTGACCTGTGTTTTGGTGTCGCTTTCTTCGGGAGACTCCACGGTGATGTTCATATTGGCAGAGCCGCGGTTGGACATGATGAAACCGCTTCCGGGTACGCTGGTTATCATGCCGTTTCCATAGGTGGAGGCGTCAATCTGTCCCAATAATGTGGATTCCTGACCTATTTCGAAGGTCTGTGAACCGTTGGCTACGGCAAGGATGTCATAGTTGCCCGGTTTTACTGTGATTTCCTTGTTGCAAGGATAAACAATGGTTTGTCCTTCTTTGCTGCTCTCTCCGCTGGAAGTGCCTGCGCCCAAATCGCTTTGGGCTACGTTGATGGTAGTAACCAGATTCTTGCTGGAAGAGTCAAACAGATAGAGGGTTACATTGCTCACCTTGTATTCTTCGGCGGTTCCGTCTTCGTAAACTCCGGAGTCTTCGGCGGAAGCGGCACGGCTGCCGTTGGAAGAGTTGGGAACTACAAATGAAATCTCCATGTTCCCTCCTCTGGCTCCGGGAGCCGGATTGTCTCCGTTTCCTGAGGGAACATCTGCATCATTGATACATCCTGTCATTGCGGCTGCAAGAGCGAAGGATAATAATAATTTTTTGTTCATAATGTAAAAATGTTTTAGTTAAAAATGTGATTAGTAAATCTCATGTAATATCTTCAGGTTTTCACCTGCTTGGGGCAGTCCTGCTTCTTCCGCTTTGCGCAGCAGGTTCTCCGCTTCGGTATAGTTCCCGCTCAGCATTTGCATGATGCCTTGCAAAAGGGTCTTTTCGGGAGTCTCACCGGCTTTGTCCAGATAGAGTGAGGCGCCTTTGGTATCTCCCTGCGAGAGCAGGATGCAGGCTGCATTGAGATTGGCAACGGGGTGTTCCGGATTAAGCAGAACCGCCGTCATGAAAATCTTATTGTATTCCGGACTGCCGGCAGGGTAGGTCCGGGCTATGCGGAACATCTCTTCAATACTCAGATTCTTGGGGTTGCTTTGGAATACCTGCTTGGCCTGCTCTACCGTAAACGGACGTACCACATAGTGGATGGTGTAGTCTGAATGGCGGAGGCCGGGGAACCAATGTTGCAGGATGAAACGGAACTCTTCGGGATAACGTTTCCGTATTTTCCGTTCTTTCCCGTCGGGGCTGCTTTTGCTTTCTGCAATATGTAGCAGTTCCTCGCGATGGGTGATAACGGTGTCGGTCAGCAACTTGACAAATCCGTCCCAGTCTTCGGGGGTGTAATGGGTGGTGAACAATGTATCGTTGAAAGCATATTGGCTGCATACATAGTCCTTCAAGGTCCGGGTCCGTTCCCGCGCCAAACGCTCGTTGTTGGAGTAGGGGCCTTCGGGAGAGGCGTATCCATGAATGTCAATATGCGAAATGACTACATTGGTATCGTTTTTTATCAGGTCGATACTGCGCTTTATCTTTGCCAGTTCGGCCGGATTGTTTCTGTATTCGGGATAGATGGTTGTTTCGTTGAGCGGGAAGTCCAGATAGGCACGTCCGCTTTCTTCGCGCACTTTCCTTTCTTCCATCTGCGGAGTGATGAACGCTACGTGCGGATGGATATCGGGAAGGATGTTCAGGCGGGTCAGATAGGTGGAGTCTGTATGGCGGGGAACTCCGCATCCGCATTCTTTTTCGATGAGATGCAAGGAGGCATGCTTCATCCAGTGGGTGAAGGGGATGCTGCGCAAGTAGTGTACGCTTTGTTTGCGGTCATTGCGGCGGCGTAACTCTTCATAGTCTTTTTCCTGCCTGCCGGTTTCACGCTGGAAGAAAATATGCTGTTTACGACCGTTCACATAGATGGCGGGAAGTTGGATGAAGTTGTCCAGGCTGTCGCTGAGCCGGGGAATCAGTATGACTGATTCGTTGGAGGGAATCTGTCTGGTAATGTCTACTTGCATGGACACTACCAGACTTTCTCCCATCCGGTAGAGCCGGGAGGAGGCGATGTAAATCGAACTGTCCCGTTCTGCCGGTTGCGCCGATGAGCAAAGCGCGGGAAAAATAAATGATATAAAATAGAATAAGTATTTCATGGCTCTTTAGTTAAATATGTAAACTATACTCAGAGATGCTTTGGAAGGGCCGAAATAGTGATAATGGCCTTTTTCCAGTAGCTCGGCACACACGTCGGGGCATTTATATTTCTTATAGTCGATATATTCATACCCTACACCGACGGAAACTTCTATATTCCAGTGGCGGTTGAGCAGGATGTGATATCCGTAGCTTATGCCTCCACCTGCCAGCCAGCCTGCATACCGGTGCTCTTTCAGCCAGGGGAAGAGTCCGAAAGGCATCTTTTTCCCTCCTACGTTGAACTGCGCTCCGTTGAGATAGGCTCCCCAAAAACTGCCGTTGAATTTCTGGCAAGTCCAGTAGCGGTATTCCGGTTGTATGAGCCAATATTTGTTGACATATCCTTCCGTGCGTTTCCACGGGCGTATGCTGCCGGACAAATCGAATGTGGATTTGGGACCGAAGGCATATTCCACACCGGCATTCAGCGCACCGTTGGCGGCGGAAAGCAGGTTGCTTTTGACAGCCGTTTTCTGTGCGGAAACGGAAAGGGCGCCGCCGAGCAGAAGACAAGAAAGGACATACCGGGTTTTCATGTTTTATTGTATATTGGTTTGGTTGGATTCAAAGAATATTTTCAGGTTATAGGTGGCTTCTTCCGAGCCTTCGGCTTTGGCGGCTTTCAGCAGGCGGATGCCTTCGTAGGTGTTGTTGCACAACAGCTCGTAGGCTCCACGGCAGTTCTTGTAGGCAAGCGTTTCATGGGAAGCCATTTGCAGATAGCGGCCGGCTGCCTGTGTGTTGCCCCGTTCGATGGCGGCGGCAGCGGCGTTGAGGTTGGCAACGGGGCTTGCCGGATATATCTTGACACTGATGTCTATGATTTTGTAGAACTGTTCCGGAGTGTTCTTGTAGCTGATGGCCACGGTGTAAAGCTCGCGTAACGAAAGCATCTGCGGATTGATTTCGGCTATGACACGCGCTTCGTCCAGACTGAAGTTCAACTCTTTCTGGTTGCGCTCATCGGTGGCATCGCTTTCGGGAGATACATAGCTTCCCTTGAAATACGGTTTGGCGGAGGGTGCGGGCGGAACAGGGGAAACAGAATGGTGTTCCGGAACAACGGGAGCAGAGGGGGAGGAGGCTGCCATAGGAGCTTCCCGGTTCCTGTCCCGTTGGGGAACGAAATGATCTGTTGCTGTTGCTATATGGGGTGCTGTGTCCGGAATGGGGATATTTTCGCTTTGTACTTTCTCTCCGCTGCCGTTGATGACTTCCTTCTTGAGGTTCAGAGTGGCGAACTGTATCCAGTCGGCTGCCGGAAGGGAAGCACGGTAGTGGATAGTCTGATCGCTGTCTGTCAGGAGGATAGCGGTAAATACGGGAGTTACATCTGCCTTGCCTTTTCGTTTGTTGAGCGCCAGGGTGCGGCGGTATAGCCGGTGTGCACGTTCTCCGTTGAGCAGGATTTGAGGGAGTTCTGCCGTGCGGGTTCCGTCTGTGAGGACAGGAGTGAGGCGGATATGGCTTTTGGTGTCCATTTGGGGAACATTGAGAGTCATTTTCATGGACACTGTGGCAGAGTCCTGTCCGAGAGTAACGGAAGGAGGCAGGATATCGAGTTTCAGGTTTTGTGCAGTGGCAAAGGTGCCGCATAATAAAAGACTGAATAGTATGTTTGTCTTGAGTTTCATGACTGATAGGGTATATTTGCTTTTATATTTATTGAATGAAATAAATGAATGATATGCCTAGCTGGGTAGGCCCGACATAGTTGGAGTGGGATTTCTCAATGAGTGCGTCTCCTTTGGCGGGACCGTATTTATCATAGGTGAGATGGGCGTATCCGACAGATATGCTTGCTTCAAGGCTCCAGAATGTGCTGAGCAGCCATTGGTGTCCATAGGTAATGCCGCAACCTATCAGATTACCCTGATAACGGTTGTTCTTGACCGTGGTGAAAGGAGTGGTTCCACCGAAATTGTATTGGGCGAAATGGGCTTGCACCCCGAAAAAACTTCCTATGAATGTTTCATTGAGCCACCAACGGTATTCGGGCTGGATCAGAATGTGCTTCATTTTTTTGTTTTCTCCCAGATTCCAGGGATTATAGTTGACACTCAGATTGAATGAATGGGTGTCATCACACCTTATTTCTCCTCCCAGGTTGAGAGTGCCGGTAAGGTCATAAAGAACATTGCTTTTTACAGCGATACTTTGAGCCGGGGCTATATGCGGAGTCATAACTGCCAGCATGATTGCTATTATAAATAAGTAAGAATGTCGCATTGTCAATATTTTTATTTTGTTTTTTTTCTGTTACTTTAGAAGTAACGGAAGGGGAGGAGGGAGGCGAAAAAACATGAAAACAGCAGTAAGATAAAGATTTAGTGGCTGTTAGAGAAGATAAAAGACCGGAAATGTGGCTTCACTCATATTGACAATCGGAGTATGGGTAGGGAGAGGTATATGCGGAATAAAAAAAATTTTAAAATAAAAACGAAAAAAAGTGTAGAAATCTTGCATTGTATTTAAAGTTTGTATACTTTTGCTTCCAAATTCCATTCCGTTACTTCTAAAGTAACAGTCTTGTAATTTGTTGTTTTATAATGTAATGTGAAGTTTTAAAATTGATTATATAGAAATATTAATGTGATTAATTATTACTTTGTTTGCTCTGTCTAATTCATCGTTTTTAAAGCTTTTCAAGTAGGTTTCGGTCACCTTTGTGGAGGAGTGCCCCAGGGCATCACAAATCAATTGTTCCGAAAAGTGACAGTATTTAGCCAAAGTGGCCCAAGTGTGGCGGCTGGTGTAGGAACTGACGTTGAGTTTGATTCCGCAGTATACCGCCAGTTGTTTCAGGTCATAGTTCAGTTTCCGCAAGGCATGTTGGTATTCTGCATACTCTTCTTCGCTTTTCCGGTTTCCACTGAGAATGGGAAGCAGGTAGGGGGAGGCGGAGTCTGTATTTTGATACCGTTTGATAAGGTTCATGGCAGCGGGAGGAATCTCGACGGTGAGCAGGGCTCCTGTTTTGTGGCGGCGGTAGGAGATAACGGAATCTTGCAGGTCTGTTTTGCGCAGGTGTGCCAGATCCACAAAGGGCATTCCGCGTAACAGGAACATCAGGGTAATCCATGCCCGGCTCTCTTTCATGCTTTGCGGCAGGGGGCGTGGAAGGGAGGCGCTTAATAATTTGCTCATGTCTTTGGCATCGAGGGCACGTTTGGTGTTGGCTTTTACGCCGGTATATACGTGACGGAAAAGACGGGGCTTTTCTTCCGCCAGACCATCATCCACGGCTTTGTTGTAGATGCTTCGCAAGGTACGCATATAAGTGGAGACGGTGTTCCAGGTACATCCCTTGTTGCGCAGGTGGTTCTCAAATTGTTTCAGGCGTGAACGTTCCATCTGGTTGAACCGGATGGCATCGGTCTTGCAGAAGAGCATGAAGGCGTTCAGGGTGCTTTGGTAGATGTGGGCGGTACTGAAACGCTCTTCTTCTTTTAGCGACCGGATAAGTTGTTTCATAAATAGGGTCAGGTTAGATTTCTTTTTCATTGTTTTTTCCGTTTTGAATGTTAGGTAATTCTGTTCCACAATACATTTTCTTTTAAAAGTTGGGTTTGCCCCCGTTTGTTCATCAGCTTTTTTCCTTTTTGTGATAGCTTGTGCTTTTTCTTCGCTTTTTGACGATTGGCGGAGGTCTTGTGAGTACGTCTTGTCGTTTTTTTCGTCTAACTGTAAATAATTTATATGAAAAGAATGAAAAATATCAGGCTAGGAACACTTGTCGCATGTATGTGCGTGTTATGGGGGTGCGAGAAACCCAATGTGAATATTGTGATGCCGCAGGAGGCGTCGAACCGGGTGCTGTTTGCAGGAGAACATTTGAAGAAAGCGCTGGAAGATGCGGGGTATTCGTCTGTTATGTTGTCGGATACTGCCGGTGTGGATAAAGATGAGGTATGCATCCGTCTGGAACAGGCTACTGATACAGCCGGACTGAAAAAGGAGGGGTTTACCATTTCTACCCGTGGAAACATGACTACGGTGACAGGAAACGACGGAAGCGGTGTGATTTACGGCTGTCGGGAATTGATAGATCATGTAGGGCAATACAAGGATTTGAAGTTTCCGGCACAACTGACGGATGCTCCGGAAATGGTGCTTCGCGGAGGTTGTGTAGGGATTCAGAAAATGGAATACCTGCCTGGAAGAGGGGTGTATGAGTATCCTTATACGCCGGAGAGCTTCCCTTGGTTTTATGACAAGGAGCAATGGATAAAGTATCTGGATATGCTGGTGGAAAACCGCATGAATTCCTTGTATCTGTGGAACGGGCATCCGTTTGCTTCCTTGGTGAAGCTGGAAGAGTATCCTTTTGCCGTAGAGGTGGATGAGGAAACTTTCAAGAAAAATGAGGAAATGTTCTCGTTCCTGACTGCCGAAGCGGACAAGAGAGGTATCTTTGTGATCCAGATGTTTTATAATATATTGTTGAGCAAGCCTTTTGCCGAGCATTACGGATTGAAAACACAGGATCGTAACCGTCCTATTACTCCGCTGGTCAGTGATTATACACGTAAGTCGGTGGCCGCGTTTATAGAAAAATATCCCAATGTAGGTCTGCTGGTATGCTTGGGGGAAGCGATGGATACCTACGAGGATGATGTGGAGTGGTTTACCAAAACCATTATTCCGGGAGTGAAGGACGGACTGAAGGCATTGGGGCGTACGGACGAACCGCCCATTTTGCTGCGTGCACATGATACGGACTGCAAGATGGTGATGGATGCGGCATTGCCGTTATACAAGAACCTCTATACCATGCATAAATACAATGGTGAGTCACTGACTACTTACGAACCGCGCGGTCCTTGGTCCAAGATACACTCGGACTTGAGTGCCTTGGGAAGTATTCATATCAGTAATGTGCATATTCTGGCAAATTTGGAACCGTGGCGTTGGGGATCTCCCGACTTTGTACAGAAAGCGGTGAATGCCATGCACAATGTACATGGAGCCAATGCCCTGCATCTGTATCCGCAGGCTTCTTATTGGGACTGGCCGTACACGGCGGACAAACTGGCGGATGGCAAACGGGAGTATCAGCTGGACCGTGACTGGATATGGTACAAAACCTGGGGACGCTATGCATGGAACTGTCATCGGGACCGTTCATCCGAAGTGGAATATTGGGACAAGCAGTTGGGCGATTTTTATGGTACGACTCCTGCCGAAGCCGGAGATATTCTGGAGGCATACGAGCAGAGTGGAGAGATTGCTCCGAAGTTGCTCCGCCGTTTCGGCATCACGGAAGGGAACCGGCAGACTTTGTTGCTGGGTATGTTTATGAGTCAGTTGGTGAATCCTTATAAATATACCATTTATCCGGGATTTTATGAGAGTTGCGGGCCGGAGGGCGAGAAGCTGATAGAATATGTGGAGAAGGAATGGAAGAAACAGCCGCATGTGGGCGAATTGCCGCTGGATATTGTGGCGCAGGTGGTGGAACACGGTGACAAGGCGGTGGCGGCCATTGACAAGGCTGCCGCAGCGGTGACTCGTAATAAAGAGGAGTTCGGACGTTTGCGGAATGACATGCATTGCTATCGTGAATTTGCTTATGCCTTTAACCTGAAAGTGAAAGCTGCTCAGCGTGTCTTGAACTATCAGTGGGGAAAGGATCTGAATGAACTGGATGCCGCTATTCCATTGATGGAACAAAGTCTGGATCATTACCGCAAGCTGGTGGCATTGACGGATAGTACTTATTATTATGCCAACAGTATGCAGACCGCGCAACGCCGTATTCCTATCGGTGGTGACGGTGGCAAGAACAAGACCTGGAAAGAGATGCTGGTGCATTATGAAAATGAGCTGGCTAATTTCAAGGCGAACTTGCAGTTGCTGAAAGATAGGGCGGCAGGTAAGGTGACGGAAAGTGCAGCTGAGATAAAACCTTTGTCCGCCGCAAATGTGAAGATCCTGAACGGACTGGCTCCGGTGAAACTGGCGACGGGGGCAAGCCTGTTCTCCAATGTACCGGGCAAGGTGGATGCACTGGCCGCCGAGCTGGAAGGGCTGACTGCTTATAGAATGAACGGGGAGGTGCAGCGCAAGGAAGGTACGACAATAGAGTTTGAAGCGGCTGCTCCGGTGAGTTTGTTGGTAGGTTATTTCCGTGATGACCAGAAGAAGTATGCGAAAGCCCCGAAACTGGAAACGGACGCTTCTGCCAATGATTACGGTCAGGCGGAACCGAAACTGACCAATGCCATACGCATAGCGGGGATGCCGCTGGCGAATGTACATGCTTATCATTTTGAGGCCGGAAAGCATACCTTGTTGCTGCCGAAAGGATATACGATGGTGCTGGGATTTACAGACGCGCAGGTGACTCCGCGTAATGCGGGACTGGCCGGTGCGGAGGAGACGATGGACTGGATGTTCTATTAGTAGCCGTAGTTCCAGAGGCCGGAATCGCAGTATGGCGTAAAATTTTCAAGTATATCTTGAGAATTTTACGCCATTTTTGTACATAGTTCTAAGATTTTTATAAGGAAAAGTTGCTTAACTGATAAACTTTTTCTATTTTTGTCGTATGAGCAGAAAGATAATAGCATACGAAAACTACTATAAAGATTTTTTTGATACTCTGGATAAAGGTACGCAAGAAAAAGTCCTATATGGATTACTCTTATTGAAGACTCAAGATAGACTACCGGCAAAGTATGTGAAGTTTCTTAAAGAGGGTCTGTATGAGTTAAGAATAGAGTGGCAAGGTAATATCTATAGGATTTTCTTCTGTTATGATGAAGGGCATATTGTTATATTGTTCAATGGCTTTCAAAAGAAGACGCAGAAAACACCAGATAGAGAAATTGATAAAGCATTAAAACTAAAGAAAGAATATTATGAGCGAAAAAGAACTAAAGATGTTTGATGTCGATGCACAGTTGGATGCTGTGTTTGGCAAAGAAGGGACTCCGGAGCGTAAGGCTGCCGAAGACAGGGCTAATGCTTTCTTTACCGGGCAAATAATTGAAGAGGCAAGGAAGAAAGCAAATATGACACAGGCGGAACTTGCCGAAAAGATAGGGACTAATAAGTCTTATATTTCCCGTGTGGAAACAGGAAAAACAGAGCCTAAGGTTTCTACCTTTTATCGTATTGCTTCTGCTTTGGGATTGAATGTTGAGCTGACCCCTGCTATGTGATGGTAAGAATAGAGAATGAGATAAAAGTTCTCTGAATGGGTACATTTTCTTCTTTTATCCGTCTTGCCAATAGATAAAAAAGATAATTATGAAGAAGATATTGATATTGGCATTTTTACTGTTGTCATTGGGAACATACGCCCAACGTGAAGTTCCGCAATCGCGCATGGAGCAGATTTATGAGGAAGCCAAGACTCCTTATAAATATGGGCTGGCTGTAGCTCCTGCCGACAACAAGCATAAAATAGACTGTCCTACCGTGTTCCGCGAAGGGGATAAGTGGTATATGACCTACGTGGTTTATAATGGTAAGAGCGGACTGGACGGGCGTGGATACGAGACATGGATAGCCGAAAGTGATAATCTGTTGGAATGGCGTACATTGGGACGTGTCTTGTCTTATCGTGACGGATTCTGGGATTGCAACCAGCGTGGTGGTTTCCCTGCATTGCCGGATATGGAGTGGGGAGGAAGCTATGCCCTGCAGACGTATAAAGGCAAGCATTGGATGACTTATCTGGGTGGGGAAGGGACCGGATATGAATCGGTGAACAAGCCGCTGTATATCGGTTTGGCCTGGACAGACCGGCCTTTGGGTTCCGCCCATGAGTGGCAGGCACAGGACAAGCCTGTGATGAGTATCCATGATAAAGACGCGCAATGGTGGGAAAAGCTGACCCAGTACAAAAGTGTGGTCTATTGGGATAAGGAGAAAACACTGGGCGCTCCTTTCGTCATGTTCTATAACGCGGCAGGACGGCATCCGGAAACCGATTTGAAAGCGGAACGGGTGGGTATCGCCTTGTCAAAGGATATGAAGAAGTGGAAACGATATCCGGGCAATCCGGTCTTTGCACACGAGGCGGACGGAACCATCACGGGGGATGCGCATATCCAGAAAATGGGCGACGTGTATGTCATGTTCTACTTCTCGGCTTTTGAACCGAGCCGCAAATACAAGGCATTCAATACCTTTGCTGCCAGTTATGACCTGGTGCACTGGACCGATTGGAAAGGAGCGGATTTGATTATCCCTTCCAAAGACTATGATGAATTGTTCGCTCATAAAAGTTATGTGGTGAAACACAATGGGGTGGTGTATCATTTTTATTGTGCCGTGAATGACGCGGAACAACGTGGTATAGCCATTGCTACCAGCAAGCCGATGGGACGTTCGCAAGTGCATTTCCCGGAACGGGAGGTGAAGAACCGCCGGATGGTGATGGAACTGGATAAAGGATGGAAAACATGGCTTTGTGATAAAAGTGCATACGGGCAGGCGGACAATGCCCCTACAGTGGTGGATATTCCTCATAACTGGGACGATTATTACGGTTACCGCCAACTGACTCATGGCAATCTTCACGGTACTGCCATGTACGAAAAGATATTCATGCTGGATAATTCTCAATTTCCAATTTCCGATTCTTCATTCGGAAAACGTTATTTCCTTCGTTTTGAGGGAGTGGGAACGTATGCCACTGTTACATTGAATGGAAAGGACTTCGGCCGTCATCCCGTAGGGCGTACTACGTTGACACTGGATGTGACGGAGGCGTTGAAGCCGGGAGAGAACAGACTGGTGGTGAAAGCGGAGCATCCTGAAATGATAGCCGATATGCCTTGGGTATGCGGTGGTTGTTCTTCGGAATGGGGATTCAGTGAAGGTTCCCAGCCTTTGGGCATTTTCCGTCCCGTGGTGCTGGAGGCTACGGATGAAATACGCATCGAACCTTTCGGAGTGCATATCTGGAATGATGATAAGGCGGGAACTGTCTTTGTAGAAACGGAGGTGAAAAATTACGGGAAGACTGCCGAAACGGTGGAAGTGGTTAATAAATTCAGTAATGCGGATGGCAAGCAGGTGTTCCGCCTGACGGAGAAGGTGACTTTGCAGCCGGGTGAAAGGAAAGTGGTGAAGCAACAATCGCCGGTGCAGAATCCTGTCTTATGGAGTACGGAGAATCCTTATTTGTATAAACTGGCCAGTATGATAAAGCGTGGCAAGAGTACGACGGATGAGATTAGTACGCCCTTTGGTATCCGTACCGTCAGTTGGCCGGTGAAACGGAAGGACGGTGACGGACGGTTCTATCTGAACGGACAGCCTGTCTTTATCAATGGGGTATGTGAATATGAACACCAGTTCGGACAAAGCCATGCTTTCAGCCGTGAACAGGTGGCAGCCCGTGTGAAACAGATCCGTGCGGCGGGCTTCAACGCTTTCCGTGACGCTCACCAGCCCCATCACCTGGATTATCAGAAATATTGGGATAAGGAAGGGGTCTTGTGGTGGACTCAGTTCTCGGCCCATGTATGGTATGACACTCCGGAGTTTCGTGAGAATTTCAAGAAACTGCTCCGCCAGTGGGTGAAGGAACGCCGCAACTCGCCCAGTGTGGTGATGTGGGGATTGCAGAACGAAAGCACGCTGCCTAAGGAGTTTGCCGAGGAGTGTAGTGAGATTATCCGTGAAATGGATCCTACGGCGCGTACCATGCGTGTGATTACTACGTGTAACGGTGGTGATGGAACAGATTGGAATGTTATTCAGAACTGGAGTGGAACCTATGGTGGTGATGTGAATAAGTATGGCCGTGAATTGTCACAGAAGAATCAGTTGTTGAATGGTGAATATGGGGCATGGCGCAGCATCGGGTTGCATACGGAACCGGCAGCTTTTGATGCGAACGGCGTATGGAGCGAGGAACGTATGTGCCGGTTGATGGAAACCAAGATCCGATTGGCGGAACAGGCAAAGGACAGTGTGTGCGGACAATTCCAATGGATATTCAGCAGTCATGATAATCCGGGACGCCGCCAGCCGGATGAAGCGTATCGCCGGATAGATAAGGTGGGACCGTTTAATTATAAAGGACTGGTTACTCCGTGGGAAGAACCGCTGGATGTATATTATATGTATCGGGCCAACTATGTGCCGGCTTCCGAAGATCCGATGGTCTACCTGGCATCCCACACGTGGGAAGACCGTTTTGCAACAGGCCGCAGACGGGCTACCATTGAGGCGTACAGCAATTGTGACAGTGTGTTGCTGTACAATGATGCGGTGGATGCTGAATACTTGGGACGGAAACTGAATCATGGGGTAGGTACTCATTTTATGTGGGAGAACCGCGACATCCGTTATAATGTGCTTCGTGCCGTGGGATACTTTAAAGGAAAACCGGCAGCGGAAGATGTATTGGTGCTGGACGGTTTGGAAAAAGCGCCTCATTTTGAGGCTCTTTACCGTGGTTCTGTTATAGTGCCTGTTGCTGCCGACAGGTTGAACGGAACAGATTTGTTGAAAGGAGCTGAGGGATATACGTATCTTTATCGTTTGAATTGCGGAGGAGATGCTTATACGGATACGTATGGTCAGGTCTGGGCGCAGGATAACAGCCGTTATTCTCATTCGTGGGCGGAATCGTTTATCCATCCGTCGGACAGTGTGCAGTTATTGAGCCCTTATCAGGCGAGCCAGCGTACCACGAATGATCCCATTCATGGCACTAGGGATTGGGAGCTGTTCCAGACTTTCCGTTTCGGACGCCATAAACTGAATTTCCGCTTTCCCGTTCCGGATGGCGAGTATCGTGTGGAACTTTATTTTACAGAGCCCTGGCATGGTACGGGAGGCGGCGTACAGACGGATTGTGAAGGCTTGCGTATTTTTGATGTAGCGGTAAATGATAAAGTGCTTCTGAATGACTTGGATGTATGGGCTGAAGCGGGGCATGACGGTGCTTGCAAAAAGGTGGTGAATGCTGTTGTGAAAGGTGGGGTCTTGAAGATTGATTTTCCGGAGGTGAAAGCGGGGCAAGCTCTGATTTGTGGCATTGCGATAGCTTCGGCCGCTTCTGTGGAGCCTGTTGCTAATCAAGGGGCTGATGACCGGAATGTAAGTTTCAGCTGGGCTGCCCAAGATCAGGATGTGATGGAAAAGACTCCCAAAGAATTATTGCCTGAAGATAAAAATGCCCGTGCCAATGTGACTTATCAAGCCGAGGACGCTATGTTGAAAGGCAAGTTTATAAAGAAAGAGGTCAAGAAACAAACCGGTGTCTTCTTTGGTAAAGGTGAGAAAAGCAGTATTACCTGGAATATCTCTACCGGTCTGGCACAGGTCTATGCCCTTCGTTTTAAATACATGAACGCTACGGGGAAGCCTATGAAGGTGCGTATGCAGTTCATCGACTCCAAAGGGGTGGTACTGAAGGAGGATCATCTGACTTTTGCCGAAACTCCCGGAAAGTGGCGTATGCTGAGTACAACGACGGGTACGTATATCAATGCAGGCTATTATAAGGTGGTGCTTTCCGCTCCGGATATGGAGGGGCTGGCACTGGATGCGCTGGATGTGCAATAGGAGGAATGGTTTCTGCAAATAGTAAGGGGAAAGTTTCAGCATTTGGCATTTTTACATATCTTTGTGCTCTGAAACTAACCTCTTAAAAATATGTTAATTGATTTACTGCATTCTTCTTATTTCTCGCTCTTCCTTATTGTAGCGTTGGGCTTTATGCTAGGGAGGATTAAGATAAAGGGCTTGTCGCTGGATGTGTCGGCCGTTATCTTCATTGCCTTGCTTTTCGGACATTTCGGTGTGATCATTCCTAAAGAATTGGGGAACTTCGGTCTGGTGCTTTTTATCTTTACCATCGGTATTCAGGCCGGTCCCGGATTTTTCGATTCTTTCAGAAGTAAAGGAAAGACACTGATTCTTATCACTATGCTTATTATTTGCTCTGCCTGTCTGACGGCGGTAGGACTGAAGTATGCTTTTGACATTGATACGCCCAGTGTGGTGGGATTGATAGCAGGGGCATTGACCAGTACGCCCGGTCTGGCGGTAGCTATAGACAGTACAAATTCACCGTTGGCTTCCATTGCATACGGTATTGCTTACCCGTTTGGAGTGATAGGGGTGATTTTGTTTGTGAAGCTGTTACCCAAGATTATGCGGGTGGATCTGGATAAAGAAGCGCGCAGGTTGGAACTGGAACGGCGCAGCGGTTTTCCGGAACTGACAACTTGCATTTTCAGAGTGACCAATCAAGCGGTATTCGGACGTACTTTGGCGCAAATAAATGCACGTGCCATGACGGGGGCCGTCATTTCACGGGTAAAGCATGGGGATTCTATATTGATGCCTAAAGCGAATACCATGTTGCTGGAAGGGGACTATGTGCAGGCGGTGGGAAGTGAGGAAGCGCTGAATCAGTTTGCCGTATTGGTTGGAGAACGGGAGGAAGGTGAATTGCCTCTGGATCAGACACAGGAGATTGAATCTTTATTGCTGACAAAGAAAGATATGATAAACAAGCAATTGGGGGATCTGAATTTACAACGTAACTTTGGTTGTACGGTAACCCGTATCCGTCGAAGCGGCATAGACTTGTCACCTTCTCCGGATTTGGCCTTGAAATTCGGTGATAAGCTGATGGTGGTCGGTGAACGGGAAGGACTCAGAGGCGTTGCCCGTTTGTTGGGGAATAATGCCAAACAGTTGTCTGATACTGATTTCTTCCCGATAGCTATGGGGATTGTATTAGGTGTATTGTTCGGCAAAATAAATATTTCATTTTCAGACAGTGTTTCCTTTTCACCCGGATTGACCGGAGGAGTGCTGATGGTGGCATTGCTGCTGAGTGCCGTGGGAAAGACAGGACCCATATTGTGGTCTATGTCCGGTCCTGCCAATCAGTTGTTACGCCAGTTGGGCTTATTGCTGTTTTTGGCTGAGGTCGGTACTTCTGCCGGTAAGAATCTGGTGGCTACTTTTCAGGAGAGCGGATTGTTATTGTTCGGAGTGGGGGCGACCATTACTGTCGTGCCTATGCTGGTTGCCGTTGTGGTTGGCAGGTTGGTCTCTAAAATCAGTTTGTTGGATTTGCTGGGCACCATCACCGGTGGTATGACCAGTACGCCCGGTCTTGCGGCAGCCGATTCCATGGTAGATAGTAATATTCCGAGTGTTGCATATGCTACGGTGTATCCGATTGCAATGGTGTTCCTTATTTTGTTTATACAAGTGATCGCTTCGGCGGTTTATTGATATATCAAACAGCCGGGTGGGTATGTGCCAAAGGTAGTAAATACTTTTGGCACATTTTTTATTTAGATGAATGTTGTATTTTTATTTATCGATATGAGGAGAAAAAAATATTCATTTTGTTTCTTTTATAGATTTTAATTTATATATTTGTCACAGCCTTAATGTAATACGGAGAAAGATTAGGCTTATTCAGTGACAGAATGACGATTGGAATATGGTATGAATAAGCTGAACTCATATATGGTATTTATAAATATACTCAATTTTATGAGGAATAAAGACACACACACTCGAATTACAGACAAATGCAGATGTTTGTTTGTAGTTGCCTATTCGGCAATGTCTATTACAGGATTGAGCTCCGTGCTCGCAGTGGAAAACCATGCACTATCTTCTCCGGTTTCAGATCGTGTGGAAAGCGTACAGCAGAAAAAACATGTTTCAGGTAATGTGCAGGATGCTAACGGAATGCCTTTAATCGGGGCGTCCGTAATCATCAAGGGAACCAATACCGGTATGATTACCGATATTGAAGGTAATTTCGCTCTTGATGCTAAACAGGGTGATATTATCGTAATCAGTTACATCGGTATGAAATCGGCGGAGGTGAAAGTGCCTGCTAACGGGCAAATAAGAGTGATGCTGAAAGAGGATTCGCAGTTGATGGATGAAGTGGTAGTGACCGGTTATGGTGATTTTAAGAAGGCTACTTATACGGGGTCTGCTTCTGTTTTGAATACGGATAAATTGGAGTCATTGCCTGTTGTGTCTGTAGCACAGATGATGGAGGCTAATATTCCGGGGTTAAGTTCAGTGGCCAGTTCTTCCCAACCGGGTTCTAAAGCTACAGTGCGGGTGCGTGGAATTGCTTCTATGAATGCTTCTACAGAACCTCTTTATGTATTGGACGGCGTGCCGGTAGCGTCTAGGGATATGAGTGGTCTAAGTGCCAATGCCAGTGCGGGAGGACTTGGTTTGATCGAGACATTAAATCCTGCGGATATTGAAAGTATAACCGTATTGAAAGATGCCGCTTCTGCTTCATTATATGGAGCAAAAGGATCTAACGGTGTAATCCTTATTACGGGTCAACGTAACAATCTGAGGGATTTTATATTTAAGCATATAATTTAGCAAGTC
>ENA-OXJK01000213-OXJK01000213.1-human-gut-metagenome-genome-assembly--contig:-NODE-213-length-31304-cov-8.19681_pt1 | contig 31304 bp, 18 predicted proteins | sample MGYA00249823_ERZ652372 | MGnify/ENA primary metagenome ERZ652372 (study PRJEB26925, sample SAMN05826969) | human gut metagenome | biome: ENVO:2100002; feature: ENVO:00000062; material: ENVO:00002003...
GGCTCGGAGATGTGTATAAGAGACAGGGGCTACCCCGGCTGTGCCGGCTGCCGAAACTCCGAAAGCCGAATAAGTACCGTCAAATCAGAGAAACACAAGATATGAAGACATTTCCAATAGGCGGAGTCCATCCGTCGGAAAATAAACTGAGCGGCGCCAAACCGATCGAGGTGCTTCCGCTGCCCGACGTGGTGACGATCCCGCTCGCACAGCACATCGGCGCCCCCGCCGTGGCCAAGGTCGCCAAGGGCGACAAGGTCGTGACGGGGCAGCTCATCGCCGAGGCGGGCAGCTTTATGTCGGCCAACATTCACGCCCCGGTTTCGGGGACGGTAACGGCCGTGGACATGGTGCCCAACGGGCAGGGGCTGCGCCAGATGATGATTACGATCAAGCGCGAGGGCGACGACTGGGCCGAGGGGATCGACCGCTCGGAGACGATCGTCAGGGAGTGCACGCTCTCGGCACAGGAGATCGTCGCCCGGATCAAGGACGCCGGCATCGTCGGCATGGGCGGCGCGACGTTCCCCACGCACGTGAAACTCTCGATTCCTCCCGGTAAAAAGGCCGAATCGCTGATTATCAACGGTGTAGAGTGCGAGCCTTACCTTACGTCCGACCACCGTACGATGCTGGAGCACGGTGAGGAGCTGCTCGTGGGCGTGACGATCCTGATGAAGGCCATCGCCGTGGAGAAAGCCTATATCGGGATCGAGAACAACAAACCCGACGCCATTGCGCACCTGCGCCGTCTGGCCCAAGGGTATAAGGGCATCGAGGTGGTGCCCCTCAAGGTGAAATACCCGCAGGGCGGTGAGAAACAGCTGATCGCGGCCATTACGGGGCGCGAGGTGCCGCCCCCGCCCGCACTCCCGATCGACGTGGGCGCCGTGGTGTGCAATGCCTCGACGACCTATGCGGTCTACCAGGCCGTGCAGAAGCACAAGCCGTTGATCGAGCGCGTGGTGACGATCACGGGCAAAGGCATCCGGGAGCCCAAGAACCTGCTGACCCGCATGGGTACGCCCGTCGAGGCGCTGATCGAGGCGGCCGGAGGGCTTCCCGCCGATGCGGGCAAGGTCATCAACGGCGGCCCGATGATGGGGCGCGCGATGGTCAACCTCGCCTCGCCCGTGACGAAGGGGTGCTCGGGCATCACCGTCATGAGCGGCCGCGACGCCCAGCGCCGCGAGGCCTCGCAGTGCATCAAGTGCGCCAAGTGCGTGGCTGCCTGCCCGATGGGGCTCGAACCCTATTACCTCTCGAAGATGACCCAGAAGAAAGGCTGGGAGGAAGTGGAGGCACAGATGATCACTTCGTGCATCGAGTGCGGCTGCTGCCAGGCCTCGTGCCCCTCGTACCTGCCGCTGCTGGACTGGGTGCGCCTGGGGAAACAGACTGTCATGGGCATTATCCGCGCACGTGCCGCGGCACCGAAAAAGTAAATGGAAAAACAGAAAGATATTATGGCAAACAAACTTGTTGTTGCTCCCGCTCCGCACGTGCAGACTTCGCAGTCGACGGCCAGGATCATGCGCGACGTCGTGATCGCGCTGATGCCCGCGCTGGTCGTCTCGATGGTGGTGTTCGGGGTGGACGTGCTGCGTGTCACGGCGCTCAGCGTGGCGTGCTGCGTGTTGTTCGAGTACCTCATCCAGCGGTTCCTCGTCGGCGGCTCGCTGACCATCGGGAACTGGTCGGCCGTGGTGACGGGCGTGCTGCTGGCTTTCAACCTGCCCGCGTCGATTCCCTGGTGGATCGTCGTGATCGGCGCATTCGTCGCCATCGCCATCGCCAAGATGACCTTCGGCGGGCTGGGTAAAAATCCGTTCAACCCCGCGCTGGTGGGGCGTGTGTTCCTGCTGATCGCCTACCCGGTGCAGATGACTTCGTTCCCGATGCCGGCGAATGGAGCCTTCGACGCACTTTCGGGCGCTACGCCGCTGGCGGCCGTGAAACACGGCGCCGCCCCCGACGTGCTCGGTGTGCAGGAACTGCTGCTGGGCAACATGCCCGGCTCGCTGGGCGAGGTGGCGGCATTGGCCCTGATCTGCGGCTTCGTATACCTGCTCTGGCGCCGCGTCATCACGTGGCAGATTCCCGTGTCGGTGCTCGGTACGATGGCCGTATTCGCGTTTGTCGTGGCCCTCGCTTCGGGCAGTACCGGGGCGGTGCTGTGGCAATTCCCGCTGTTCCATGTACTGGCCGGCGGAGCTCTGCTGGGCGCGATATTCATGGCGACGGATTATTCGACCTCGCCGATGACCGTCAGAGGGGGTGTGATCTTCGGCATCGGTATCGGCGCCATCACGATGTGCATCCGCCTGTGGGGCGCCTATCCCGAGGGTATGTCGTTCGCGATACTGATCATGAACGCCTGTGTGCCCCTGATCAACAAATATGTCAAACCCAAGCGCTTCGGCGTTAAATAGGAGGTGACGCAGTATGAAAAGTACACTTGTGAATATGACGGCCGTACTGTTCGGCATCACGCTCGTGGCTTCGGCCGGTGTGGGCGCCGTGAACATGATTACGGCCGAACCGATCGCCCAGGCCGAGCAGGCGGCGAAGGTCGAGGCGCTGAAGGTCGTGCTTCCGCCGTTCGACCAGACCGTACCCGAAGCGCTGACGATAGACGATATGCCGATCACGGTCTACACCGCAACCAAGGGAGGACAGGTCGCGGGTTACGCCGTGGAGTCGATGACCAAGAACGGTTTCGGCGGCGCGATCAGCATGATGGTGGGCTTCACGCCCGACGGTGAAGTGGTCAACGTCAACGTGCTCAGGCAGGCGGAGACTCCGGGGCTCGGGACGAAGATGGCCGACAAGGAAAATGTGCTGCTGGGGAGCATCCAGGGCAAGAAACTCGAAACGATGAAGCTCGTGGACGGCAAGCTGGCCGTGAAGAAGGACGGCGGCGACGTCGACGCGCTGACGGCCGCGACCATATCCTCGCGCGCCTATGTCGATGCGATCAACCGCGCCTGGATGGCTTACAAGAGCGTAGCGACGGGTACGGCGCCGACAGACGTATCGTCGGGAGCGACTTCTGCGGCCGGAGATTCGGCAGAGGAACAAACCAACGGGCCGGCGGCTCAGGAAGGAGGGCAAAATGAATAAACTGAACATCATTCTGAGCGGCATCGTCAGGAACAACCCGACGTTCGTGCTGGTGCTGGGCATGTGTCCTACGCTGGGTACGACGACCTCGGCCGGGAACGGCATGGGCATGGGGCTGGCGACGATGGCCGTGCTGATCATGTCGAACCTGGTGATCTCGCTCATCAAGAACATCATCCCGGACAAGGTGCGCATCCCGGCGTTCATCGTCGTGATCGCCTCGTTCGTGACCGTGGTCGAAATGCTGATGAAAGCCTACACGCCGCCCCTGTACGAGGCGCTGGGCGTCTTCATCCCGCTGATCGTGGTGAACTGCATCATTCTGGGGCGTGCCGAGGCCTTCGCCTCGAAGAATACGCCGCTGGACTCGGTGCTCGACGGTGTCGGGATCGGTTTGGGCTTTACGCTTTCCCTGACGGCCGTAGGTGCCGTGCGCGAGATCCTGGGCAGCGGCGCGATCTTCGGCATCAGCCTCGGAACGGCCGATTACATGCCGCTGATCTTCGTCCTCGCACCGGGGGCATTCCTGGTGCTGGGGTACCTCATGGTATTGTTTAATAAATTAGCCAAGAAATAGTTATGGAGCTTTCATATTTCGCAATCATCATCGGCGCCATCTTCGTCAACAACGTCGTGCTGGCGCAGTTCCTCGGCATCTGCCCGTTCCTGGGCGTGTCGTCGAAGGTCGAGACCTCGATGGGTATGGGCGCTGCCGTAACGTTTGTCATGGCAATCGCCGCCGTGGTGGCCTGGCTGATCCAGGCTTATGTGCTCGTGCCGCTGGACATCGTCTACATGCAGACGATCGTTTTCATTCTCGTGATCGCCGCGTTGGTGCAGATGGTCGAGATCATGCTCAAGAAACTTTCGCCTTCGTTATATCAGGCACTGGGCATCTTCCTGCCCCTGATCACGACCAACTGCGCCGTGCTGGGCGTGGCGATCCTGATGATCCAGAAAGAGTTCAACCTTTTGCAGAGCGTCACCTACTCGGTGGCTACGGCACTGGGATTCGCCCTGGCGCTGGTGCTTTTCGCCGGTATCCGCGAGAGGCTCGAATTCGAGGACGTGCCCAAGGCTTTCAGGGGCGTGCCTATCGCGCTGATCACGGCCGGTATCCTCGCCATGGCCTTCATGGGATTCTCGGGGCTGGTATAACGACGTCCCGCAATGCGAAACAGCCACCTTCGGAAATGAGGGTGGCTGTTTTTGTGGAACGGAGGGGGATTGTGGTTACCGGTATATCCGAACCCGGGCGGCGCCGATCACGCCTTCCTGGTCGATGCCGAAGGCGAAGCCGTAGCGGTTGCCGTTTTCAGGCTTGCGGATGAAGACCGGGACGTAATCGGATTCACGGGGCCGTCCGTCGATTGGCAATGGTGTTCGAAGATCCCACGGTTGCAGGGTAAATCCGTTTTCGGCCCGGAAGGTTTGTCGAGGCCGCGAATTTTTACCGGATTTTCTTCCGGATGGATAAAAGTAAGGCGGTCAACTTCGTCGGAGGTCGAAAATTTACCGGAAAGCCTCTCTTGTGTGCCTTTCGCGGGGGTAAATCGGGTGTCCGGCGTTGCGGATGAGGAAAAAATGTGTAATTTAGAATTCCGAAAACTACCGTTCATGCGTCCGAATCTGATACTTTCCCGCCTTTTTGCAGCTGTGTCGGCCATGCTTGCCATGGTGGGGTACGTGTCTGCCGAACCCTATTCCAAAATCCGGTTCGAGCCGATCCCTTCCGACATCCTGCCGTCGAGCGAAGTGCGCAAGCTCTATCAGGATTCCGACGGGTATATCTGGATTCCGACTTATAACGGCCTGGCACGGTATGACGGGTACGGAGTGGTCACTTACGGTATGCACGACGTTTCGGGCGTGGCGTTCAATTCGTTCGTGAATGTCGTGGCCGAAGACCGCGACAAGGTGATCTGGATCGGGACGGAACGCGGGTTGTTCCGGCTCGACAAGAAGACGGGCACGATCTCGGCGACGGGCTGCGAAGCGGTCGACGATTGCAACATTTCGGTCATTATCTGCGATACGGGTAACGGGATATGGGTCGGAAGCGACAAAGGCCTGTTCCGGAAAAATGCCTCGGAACATTATTTCCGTCCGGTTACGATGCGCAATGCCGACGGGAAGCTCGTCACGGACATCACTTCGGTCGTCAAGGATGCCAATTGCAGCCTGTGGGTCGCCTCCTACGGCAGCGGATTGCTGCGCTACGATCTCCGCGAAGAACGTACCTACACGTATGACGACGAAATCCTGCGGCATGCGCATGTCGTCTTCTGCGATGCGGACGGGAATGTCTGGGTGGGCACATGGGGCGCGGGACTGATCCGCCTGATAAACCCCTATGCTCCCGGGCGGATGCAATATGCCCGTTACATGCACCGTGAAGACGACGATACGGCGCTGCTCGACGACATTGTCTATGCCATCGAAGAGGATATTACGCAGAACACGCTGTGGGTGGGAACCCGCAGCGGACTGAGTATCCTGCATGACCCGGATCACCGGCCCTCGTTCCAGAATTTCAAACCCGGCGAGGATGTGGGCGACCTGCCATACAACGAGGTCAATTCGATTATGCGGGCCCGGGACAACCTCATGTGGATAGGGATGCTGGGCGGCGGCGTCTGCAAGATACAGACCGCAGGCATGAAATTCGAATTCAACCGGCTCGATCCGGTGCGTGCCCGCTTCAACACCAGTTCCGTACGGAGTATGTATTACATCGGCGAGGGCGAATACTGGCTCGGGCTGCTCGATTTCGGGCTGATCAGGTACAATACCCGCAGCGGTCGTATCGTCAGCTACCGGGAGCATCCCGACCTGTGTGTGCTGCCCTATACTTCGACCGTCAATGCCATAATCAGGAGGAACGCCACTTCGGAACTGTGCTTTGCGACGTGGAGTTCGGGTGTATGGTGCTACGACGAGAAACGCCATCGCGTGCGCCAGATCAACCGGAATACGTTGCCGCTGTTTGCCGACGACTGCGTGCTTGCGCTACGGGAGGATCCGGACGGGAATTTGTGGATCGGTTCGAGGTCGGGGATTTATATCGAATCGGCGTCCGGGCAGCTCTCGACGCTCGACATATGGCTGGGGCGGAAGACGCCCTTCGCATCGACACGCATATTCGATATCTGCTGCACCGGCGACGGGGTCGTGTGGATTGCGACCAACGGCGACGGGATCATCCGTGTCGATACGAAAAGACGCGACTGGAACCAGTACCGGCGTGGGGCGGGGATGACGGCCGATAACGTCTATTGCCTCGGTACGGACGATGCGGGTAACCTCTGGGCGGGGACGATTGCCGACGGACTGGCGGTATATTCGCCTTCGGAGGATCGTTTCAAGGCGGTCACGGCATTCCCCAACATCGAGAAAAAGGGGATCACCAACATTGCAAGGGATGAGAACGGCCGCATGTGGATTACGACCAACGATGCCGTGTTCTCGTTCTCGCCCGACGAAAACGGTACTCCCGAGCATATCAACACCTATATTATTACGGCAGACCTGCAATCGTTCTTCTTCAACCGCAATGCATCGGCGCGTGTCGAATACGGACGCATGGCGTTCGGCGGTTCGAACGGACTGCGCATCTTTACGGGCAACCGCATCCAGCCCCACCAGTCGAAACTTCCGATCGTATTGACCGATTTCCGGGTTCACAACCAGTCCCTGCGTACCATGCCGGAAAAGGAGCGGGAGCATATCAGCTCCCGGGAGATCGACTATGCAGATGAGGTGACGCTGACCCACCGGCAAAACAATTTCTATATCGAATTTTCGATGCTTTCTTATGCCAATCCGAGGGACAACATCTTCAAATACAAGCTGGACGGGTTCGACAAGGAGTACGTATTGGTCGATTCGCAGCACCGCTTCGCCTCCTACAACAACCTGCCTGCGGGCATTTATACCTTTCATTTGCAGGCGGCGGGCGGCAACGGTGTCTGGAGCAGCAACGAGCGGGTGCTGAAGGTGCGTATCCTGCCGGCACCCTGGCGCTCGTGGTGGGCCGTGGCGCTCTATCTCGCAGCCCTTGCGGGGATGGCCTACGGTGCGATCCGCTTCCTGCGCTACCGGCTGCGCATGCAGCATGAAATCCGCATTTCGAAATTCGAACGCCGGAAAACCGAGGAGCTGAACCACGCCAAATTGCAGTTCTTTACCAATGTCACCCACGAGCTGATGACGCCCCTGACGATCATCATTACCTCGCTTGACAGCCTGCGCAGCACCTCCACAGACCGGGAGGCGCTCTACAACGTAATCTCGGTCAACGCGACGCGTCTGATGCGCCTTATCCAGCAGATACTCGAATTCCGCAAGGTCGAGAGTGGTAACCTGAAGATCCGGGTTTCGCAAGGCGATGTGGCGGCATTCGTTCGCAAATGTGTCGAGGCATTCGCCCCGCTGGTATCGAAAAAGCGCCTTCGGGTCTACTTCCAGAGTTCTGCCGACCGTATCGAAGGCTGGTTCGATTCCGACAAACTCGATAAGATCGTCTACAACCTGCTTTCCAACGCTGCCAAATACACACCCGACGAAGGGGAAATAAAAATCCGTGTGGGGATGGAAAGCCCCGGTTTTGTCGGTATAATGATCGCCAATAGCGGTGAATGCATGAGCCAGCAGACCATCGACGGGCTTTTCAAGCGCTTCTACGACGGGAATTACCGTAAGTTCCATACCATCGGCACGGGGATCGGGTTGTCGCTGGTGAAGGATCTGACCGATATCCACAAGGGGCATATCCGGGTTTCGAGCAGCGAACGGGAGGGAAATTGTTTCCGGGTCGTATTGCCCATAGGCCGGGACGCCTACTCCGGGGAAGAGATCGACGAATCGGTACCCGGGCCCGATTCTGCGGAATTGATGCCTGGATCGGCGGAGTTGCCGTCCATGCAGCCGGACGAGGCGGTTGCCGGAGACGGGCGGATGTATACGATTCTGATCGTGGATGACAACGAGGAACTGCGGGTGCTGGTGTCCAACTTGCTGGCGGCTTATTTCCACATCGAAATGGCATCCGGAGGCGAAGAGGCACTGCAACTTTTGGCCGAAAAGCCGGTCGACCTGGTTGTGTCCGACATTATGATGCCCGGGATGGACGGGATCGAGTTGTGCGCCAAGATCAAGGAAACGTTCGAATATTGCCATATCCCGGTCATTCTTCTGACGGCCAAGAATACGGACGACAGCCGTATCGAAGGGTATGACTCGGGGGCCGATGGTTATGTTACCAAGCCGTTCAACTTCAAGCTGCTCCATGCACAGATCGTGAACCAGCTCAGAAAGCAGGAGCGCAAAGGTTCGCATTTCCGCAACCAGCTTGTCTTTGAGATCGAAGCGTTGGAATATACCTCGATGGACGAAGATTTCATGCGCCGGGCTATGGCGTGCGTCAATGCGCATATCGACGACGGCGAATTTTCGCAGGCCGATTTCACGCGGGAGATGAACACGTCGCGTACCGTCCTCACCGAGAAACTCAAATCGCTGACAGGGCTTACTCCGACCGCGTTTATGGTCGACATACGGTTGCGCGCGGCGTACCGGTTGCTGGAACAGCAGCGCCACATGCGGATCGCCGATCTGGCTTATGCCGTAGGGTTCAACGACCCGAAGTATTTCAGCACCTGTTTCCGGAAAAAGTTCGGGATCAGCCCCAAGGAATTCATCGAACAACTCGAGGGCAAGGGTGAAAAAATCGTATAACCCGGATATTTTCCGGAGGTGTTTGTGTAATGTGTTGTTATGCATTGTATTGCCTGCGTTGTGTCGGTCGGCTGTTGCAGCCGGCCGATTTGCGTCAGAGCCGTTTTACGGTAAAATTTCAACCTCAAAGCCGTCCGGGCAGAGTATTTTCGTATCCGGCAAAAGCCCTTTGGACGGGCTGGCGGAACCGAAAACTAACCTAAAAAACAATGCCATGACATGTTGCAGCCATCCCGGATGAACCGTAGTGTCCGATCCCTTTCCCTTCTTTCCGAATAAACCAACTAAACCCTAACCTATGAAAGCAGATTTCTACAAGAATTACGTGAATTACGTGAGCGCCGTATTCGTCGCGGCGGCGCTGTCCTTCTGTTCCTGTTCCGACGACCGGACGGTCGCGTCCGGCGGTCTGCCTTATAAGTCAATCCGCGTGACCGTCGACGGCGAGACGGTCACGGCGGAGCGGATAGATGATAAAAACCTGGCCCTGAGATTCGATATGGCCGAGGATTTCTCACATGCCCGGATCGACGTCGAGCTCAGCGAGGGCTATTCGGTCATTTTCCCGACGGACGTTACCGCCGCCGATCTGGACACCTATCCGGTGCTGAATTTCCGGGCACCCGACAACCGGATCGTCAAGGTGTGGTTCACGATTTCGTCGAAGGCATTTCCGATTATCGATGCCACGAAGGTGACCGCTTCGGGAATCGGGGGCTGCGTCTCCGTATCGGGCAAGACGCTTACGATCACTTATGAACGGAGTATGGATCGGGGTGAAATCGAACTCGATTTTGCCGAAGGTGCTTTGATGGAGGGAGCTTCGATCGCCTCGTCTACGACGTTCGATTTCACGGAGTCGCTTACCCGGCAACTGAAAGTCGAGATGGATGGCAAAGAGCGCATCTACAACGTCAGGATCGACTATTCGAAAGTGATGGACAAACCGATCGTCTACGGGTTTAGCGAGGTCACGGGCAATTATGTCGACCAGCAGCTCTATCCGCTCCTCAATGTCTATAAGGCAACTACGGTCAACAGCGTACCCGTACGCGGTGCGGCAACATCCGAAACCCCATGGAGCTGGGATCCCGGTGCCGGTGACCTGGACGTTTACCTTGCCTTTATCGGCAACTGGGCCGCAAACCGCCCGACCGAAACGATCGAGGGAATCGAATTCGCCTTCGCCACGATCGACATTGACAAGGCGAAAGCCTATATGGTCAGCAACGATGCCCGCTCGGTGGTCATGAACGACGTGGCCTCGCTGGTCGCACTCACCGGGATGATGACCAAGGAGAGCACGATGATTTACTACAATGGGAAAGTGCTCTCCGACCGCAATTCCGAGGGCGACTGGCGCGGAACGGTCGGTTTTTACGAGGACGGGCACATCGAATTCTGGAACGCGGGGATCCGCGACGGCGGACTGGTCAGGATGACCCAATGGGTCGATGAGGCGGGACGCGACGGGTATCTTGCGTCGGGGATTCCGTGGGACGTGGTCTCCGCAGCGTCGGGACATCCGTGGTTGGTACGCGAGGGGCATCTGCTGACCCGCCTGGAGATGTATTGGAACGATTCGGGGTGGGAAACGGCCCTGGGCGAAGCCTGGAACGGTACGCGCAGCCGTTCGTACATCGGGCTGACCTACGACAACAAACTCGGTGTCGCCGCCGTGTCCGAGGGGACGGGAATCTGTCAGGCTGCGTGGCTGCTCTACAAGATGGGCTGGAAAGACGTGTTCTACGTGGCCAGAAGCAACTATCTGGATGACGGTTTCACGCCGACGCTCAAGGTGGGCGGAAACGTCGTCGTGGGAAAGGCCGACCAGGTCGTACAATATGCAATCGCCATAGATGTCAAACAGTAACAATTCGCAAATCATGAAGCAAACCATATATCTGATCGCCGTCTGCCTGATATTTCCGGCGTTTGCACTTGCTGCCGGTGCGGGAGAGCCGGATGCGGCGGGCTTGCAGGCCATCCAGGGCGGCAGCCAGTCGGTAACGTATAAGGGCCGTGTGGTCGACGAAAAAAGTTCCCTACCGCTCGCCGGTGTCGCTATTGTCGTCAAGGACGCCCCGCAAATCGGTATGACGACCAACTCCGAGGGCGAATTCCGGATCACGATTCCCGTCCGCTATCAACCGCTCGTGTCGGTTTCCTATATTGGCTACCAGCCCCGGGAGTCGGTGCTCGTGGCTGCGGCGGACAATGAAATCCGCCTGAAGGAAGAGGCGCAGGCGCTGGAGGAGGTGCAGGTCATCGCCTACGGGCAACAGAAAAAGGTGTCGGTGACGGGCGCCATCGCCTCGATCAATACCAAAGACCTGCTCAAGTCACCGAGCGGCAGTGCCGGCAGTGCCCTTGCGGGGGCCGTGACTGGCATTTCGTCGGTACAGATTTCCGGACAGCCCGGTGCCGAAGACCCCGATATTTATGTCCGCGGTACGGGATCGCTTTCGAACGAGGCGTCGAAGCCGCTTATCCTGGTGGACGGTGTCGAGCGTTCGTTTTTCCAGATGGACTCGCACGAGATCGAGAGTGTGACCGTCCTCAAGGATGCATCGTCGACGGCCGTATTCGGTGTCCGCGGCGCCAATGGCGTCATCCTGGTCACGACACGGCGCGGTACGAAGGGCAAGCCACAGATTTCGTGGAATTCGACCTTCGGACTGACTCAGTCGCTGCGCCACCTGACCGGTGTCGACAGTTATACTTACGCTACGCTCTATTCCGAGGCCCAGCGCTCCGACAATCCCGGCATCAAGGATGACCAGCTCACCTTTTCGCCGTTCGTAACGGAAATGTTCCGCACGAAGGCCGATCCGATCATGTTCCCGGATGTGGACTGGAGCAAATACATCTTCAAGAACGTCGCCTGGCAGACACAGCACAACGCGACCCTGTCGGGCGGCGGTGACCGCATCCGCTATTTCGTGTCGTTGGGTTACCTCGACCAGGACGGTATGATGAAGCGTTTCGACGAGAGTTATGACCCGAATTACAATTATCAGCGCTTCAACTACCGCTCGAACATCGACGTAGACATTACGAATACGACTCAGTTGAAAGTCAATATCGGCGGGCGCGTGAGCGACAAACGAGAACCGCTGACCTATTCGCTCTGGCAGAATATCATGTGGTGTACGCCGTTCGCAAGTCCGGGTTTCGTCGACGGGAAGTACATCTACAATTACAAGAACAACTACATCCCGCTTACGGAACTCACGAGCGGGCTGGACTGCTACTACAACTGGGGTTACCGCAAAACGACCCAGAATGAACTGAACCTCGATCTTGCGCTTTCCCAGAACCTCGATGTGATTACCAAGGGATTGACCCTCAATGTGAAGGGAGCGTACAATACTTCCTACTACCTGGCGACCAAACGCGCGCCGACCGGTACGAACAGTTCCTATACGCCGATTTATCTGGGGTCGATCACCCAACCCGGAATGGATGTTTCAGACCCGCGGTTCGACAATACGATCGTCTACCAGACCGACGGCGTGACGGGTATGCGCGAGCCGATGACCTATGGTGAGGACGGGTCGGGCAAATCACGCAACTGGTATGTCGAGGCGAGCCTCAATTATCAGCGTACGTTCGGCGACCATGCGGTGTCGGCACTGTTGCTTTACAACCAGTCGAAGACCTACTACCCGGGCCAGTATACCGACATCCCAACCGCCTATGTGGGGTATGTGGGGCGTTTGACCTATGCCTACAAGAACCGCTACCTGGTCGATTTCAACGCCGGTTACAACGGCTCCGAGAATTTCGCCCCCAAAAAGCGCTACGGGTTCTTCCCTGCAGGTTCCGTGGGTTGGATCGTCTCCGAGGAGAATTTCATGAAGAACCAGCAAACCGTCGACTTCCTGAAGCTGAGGGCCTCGTTCGGACTGGTCGGGAACGACAAGTACAGCGGTGCCCGTTTCCTCTACCTCGACGGCTCGTGGACGGGCAACCATGCCGTATGGCAGAACGGCTACGGCAGCTACCAGTTCGGTATGGGCGGAAGTATGACGATGCTGCCCGATGCGGTCGAAAATACGGTCGGGAACTCCGAGGTGACGTGGGAAAAAGTACGCAAGCAGAACTATGGCATCGACCTCAAAATGTTCGGTGCGCGCCTCAGCCTGACGGCCGACTACTTTTTCGAACACCGCTACGACATTCTTTCGACCCGCAATACGCTGCCGTCGATCGTCGCCATCGAGCTGCCGCTGATCAATCTGGGAGAGGTCGATAACCGGGGCTATGAAATCTCACTGGGCTGGAATTCGCGTACCGAGAAGATCGATTGGTGGGTGCAGGGCAATGTCTCTTACTCGAAGAACAAGATTATTTTTATGGACGAAGTCATGCCCAACTATCCGTGGATGGCTCAGACCGGACGCAGCACGGGACTGAACTACGGGTACAGGTTCGACCGTTTCCTGCAAGCCGACGACTTCGATGCCGACGGGGCCCTGAAGACCGACGGCGAGGGGAAGCCGCTGCTACCCGTCATGTCGCTGGGATCACCCCGCCCAGGCGACGCGCTCTTTAAAGACCTCAACGGGGACGGCAAGATCGACGGCAACGACAAGACCTACTTCGGTTACAGTCAGCGTCCGGACTACGTGCTCGGCCTGCTGGGCGGATTCCGGTACAAGAATTTCGAAATTTCGATGCAGTGGACGGCCGGCCTGCATGCCTCGCGTATGCTCAGCGGCGAATACCGTAATGCTTTCGGCAGTACAAACGGCCGTGCGCTGCTCAAATTCCTGGCCGACGGGCGTTGGACGCCCGAGAATCCCGATGCGCGTTTTCCACGGCTGACCTTCCTCAACAAGTCGCACTACCTGGAAGATTCCGACCTGTGGCTGATGGACGGCTCGTACCTGCGGCTGAAGGTTGCCGAAATAGGTTATACGTTCAGGGATATTCCGGCATTCCGGAAGGTCGGCGTCAAGTCGCTGAAGGTTTATTTCAGCGGGTACAACCTGTTGACGCTTTTCTCCGATCTGAACGACATCGATATCGACCCCGAGGGGGCGACGAGCGGTTCGAATATCGATTCCTACCCGAACGTGCGCATTTTCAACTTCGGTGTTAACATCACATTCTAATCGACACTCCACTATGAAAAAGACGATAATATCCATTCTGATCTTGGGCGGTTTCGTGTCGGGACTGACCAATTGCAGCGACCTGAAATTCGGGGACGGGTTCCTGGAGAAAGCGCCCGGCGGCGATGTGACCGTCGACACGATCTTCTCGTCGAAGCTCTATGCCGACCGGGCCCTCAATTCGGCCTATGCCACGTTGCGCTGCGGGCTCACGATGCACAATCCCAGCGTTAACGGCGGGTCGTACGAACACCAGAATGCCGGTAACAAACTGGCATGGGACAATCTCGACGCCCTGACCGATATCATCAGCACGCATTGTTCGTGGGGCGGCGTTTACAGCATGTATTACGGGGGCGCATACGACGCCGAGACCGAGAATGAGTCGAGCGGTACGAAGATGGGGTTCAACCCCGAGCAGGACGTGACGTGGACGGGTATCCGCAAGGCGTTCCTCTACATCGAGAATGTTGACCGTGTGCCCGACATGAGCGAGGCGGAAAAGATTCGGCGCAAGGGCGAGGCCCGAATGGTCATTGCGTGCCAGTACCACGAATTGCTGCGCCACTTCGGTGGGGTTCCCTTGCTCAAGACAGCCGTCGAGGCGGGTAAGGAGGCCGATATAGACTATTCGCGCCGGACTTTCGAAGAGACGGTCGAATACATCGTCGCGCTGTGCGAACAGGCAGCCCGGGAGCTCCCATGGACGGTCGACCCGGCCGATGACGGGCGTTTTACGAAGGCTTCGGCGCTGGCGCTCAAGATTCGTGTGCTGCTCTATGCGGCCAGCCCCTTGTTCAATGCGAACCAGCCTTATGCCGAGCCGCAACAACCGGTACTGGGCAATATCGGCAAGATCGCCGAGGAGAGTGTCCGGAAAGTGGCGTGGTATGGCAATTACGATGCCCAGCGCTGGAACCGCGTGGTTACGGCTTGCGAAGAGTTCATCACGGAGAATGCCAACAACGGCAATCCCTATAAACTCGTCGAAGCGACCGAAAAGACAGCCGAAGGTTACGGAAAGGCATTCGGTGCGTGCTATGCAGACCGTTACAACGGCGAAATACTGATTGCCACCGGGCGGTCGAAGCGTACCTACGGCGATACTTACCATGCCTATTACTTCGGCATTTCGACCGATTTCAACGGAGCGAACGCCCAGGGGTACGGCGGTGGCTGCGTGACGCTTAACTATGTCGATAAATTCCCTTTCTCGAACGGGGAACCGGCGCCTTATGCCGAATGGATCCGGACGCACAATTCGACCGGAACGGTGACGGACAATCCTTTCTCGAACCGGGATCCGCGCCTCTACCAGTCGGTGATGGTGCCCGGCGGCCCGTTCCGCGACCGTGTGGCCCAGATGTGGGAAGGCGGTGGCAGCGAGGATTTGGTGAACTATGCCAAGGATCGGGCCGCAACGGGTTTCTGCAACCGTAAATACCTCTGGGACTATAACCGTGCGACGTTCTACGACAAACCGATGAACTACTCCTATATGCGCCTGGCCGAGGTTTACCTGGCCTATGCCGAGGCACTGAACGAGACGGGGCGCAAGGACGAGGCCTGCAAGTGGCTCGACAAAACCCGCAACCGCGTGGGGCTGCCCTCCATGACCGACGAATTGCTGCACCGCCTGCACCGCGGCAAGGTGCTGCCGTCCTATCCCGAATGTGCGCTTGCCGGGGATGCCGAGCTGCGCGAGGAGATACTCGACGAGCGGGCCCGGGAATTCGCCTTCGAGGAGATTCGTTGGTTCGACATCGTGCGCTGGAAACGTGCCGATATTTTCCGGCAGACGCTTTACGGGATCAGGGTGACGATCCTGGACGGAACGGATTCCTCGAATTTCCGGTTCAATTTCTCTGAGCCGGTTCCCGAAACCGACCGCGCCTGGAAGAACAGCTTTGATCCGAAGTGGTATTTGAGCGCCTTTCCTTCGAACGAAGTCAACAAGGGGTACGGCCTGACTCAGAATGCCGGATGGTAGACATACATGGTTAAACAAACAGAGAGCATACAATGAAAAAGATATCAATCATACTGCTGTTCCTGACTGCCGTTTGCCCGCTGGCACAGGCGCAGCGCGTCAAGGTGTATGTGACCGATGCATGGGACAAGCCGCTGGGCGAGGTTGCCGTGACGCTCGGCCGCGGGCGAACCCCCGTGGCGGTTACGGGCGCCGACGGCATGGCCGAGGTCGATGCCGGGGAGGGTGACCGCATGACGCTGACCCTTCTGAACCGCATGAGCCGCACGGTAGCCGTCAGCGGTGGCGAGATGCATATCCGTCTGACGGACGATGACGTGCTGTTCGACGTGGGCTATGACGAGCGCATCCGCAAAGGCTCCGCGTCGGCATCGCTCGCCGGCGCTACGGCACGTGAGATCGAAGCGGGCGGCCGTACCGACCTGATGAGCAACCTTTACGGTCTGATTCCGGGACTTGGCGTGCGCCAGGGCGAGAACCTGCCGTGGGACTCGGCGCCCGACCTGAATGTGCGCGGCGTCGGTTCGTTCGGCGGGAACAGTGTGGTCGTACTGGTCGACGGCATCGAACGCGATGCGGCCTGCCTGGATCGGGAGGAAGTGGAGCACATCACCGTGCTGAAGGACGCCGCATCGCTGGCACTCTACGGTAATCGGGGTGCCGACGGTATCGTCGCCATTACGACCCGGCGCGGCGGCGACCACGGCCTGCGTACCCGTATCGACTACAATTTCAGTGTGCAGACCCCGTTCCGGATTCCCGATATGGCCGATGCCGCGACCTATGCGACGGCTGTCAACGAGGCGTTGGAAAACGACGGGCTCGCACCCCGCTATACGCAGCGCGACATCCGTTCGATGGTGCGGGGGGAGCGCACCGATGTACTGCCCAATGTCGACTGGCGGAAGGCCGTGCTCCGCAATGCGGGTTTCAACCACGACCTGAATCTCTCGTTCGACGGGAGCGGCGGCCGTATGCGCTATTTCGTGCTGGCCAACTACAACTCCAACCGCGGGTTCCTGGATAATACCGACCTGAACGACGGCTATTCGACCCAGGTCGAGATGTACTCCCTCAAGCTGCGTTCGAACCTCGAGGCCGCGATCACGAAAACCACGACTGCACGGATGAACCTGATGGGGCGGCTGATGCAATACCAACTGCCAAATGCGGGCGTCGCGCTCGACGATATGTACGACACGCCGTCGGCAGCGTTCCCGATCCGGGTTCCCGGCGGGGGCTGGGCCCGCAGCCAGCTGTTCGCCAATCCCCTGGCCGACAAGACCGCGGGCGGGTACAACACGCTGCTGCAACGTACGCTGTTCGCCGACCTGACGATCGATCAGGACTTGTCGGCACTAACCCCGGGACTTTCGGTACAGGTGCGTGTCGCCTATGACAATTCCGCGGAGATTACCGATGCGCACTCACGCAAATACGCCTATTCGAATACCTCGACGGTCTTCGATGCGGACGGCAATGCCGCTTCCCTGGCATTCGTTCCGCAGGGGAACGATACCGAACTGGCATTCGACAGCTTCCTTTCCTATTCGGTCATGCGGGCGTCGGTGTGGGCCAAGGTGCTCTACGACCGTTCTTTCGGAAAACATACGGTGACGGGGCGCCTGATTTTCAGCGAGAACAAATCCCGTTACCGCGGAGCCAACAATACGTACATGTACCGTGACTATATTGCCAGCGCCGGCTACAATTACGACGACCGCTACGTGGTCAATGCCGTCGCTACTTACGGCGGGAGCAGCCGTATGCCCTACGGGGACAAGTACCGCTTCTATCCTGCCGTGTCGGGCGCATGGATCATCTCGAACGAGGCGTTCCTGCGTGACAGCCGTGTCGTCGACCTGCTGAAACTGCGCGCGTCGTTCGGCATTGTGGGTATGGACGCGCGATTGTCGTATGACATGGACAAGCAGTTCAACGGCCCGGGCAACAGTTATATTTTTGCCGGGATCACTTCGTCGAACAGCCTCGCGCAAGGGGCGTTGCCGTCTGCGGGGATCGAACCCGAACGCGACTATAAAACCAATGTCGGGTTGGAACTCAGCCTGCTGGGAAGCCTGAGCGTCGAGGTGGATTTCTTCCGCAACATGCGTCATAACATCCGGACGTCGGCCGCGGGTACCGTTTCCAGCGTGCTGGGAGTCGGCGTGCCCGACGTCTTTACCGGTAAGGTGCGCAACTATGGCGGGGAATTGGCTGTGGGATGGCGCCGCCGCACAGGCGACTTCGGATATGCCGTGCGGGGGAATATCGCCTATGCCCGCAATAAGATACTCAACAAGGAAGAGGAATACAAACCTTTTGACTATATGCGTATTACAGGGCAGCCGGTAGGGACGTTCTACGGATTGGTGGCCGATGGGATGTACCAGGACGGCGATTTCAATGCCGACGGTTCGCTCCGGGAGGGGCTTCCTGTCTCCTCGTACCAGAATACGGTACGCCCGGGCGACGTGAAATACCGCGACCTGAACCGCGATGGCAGGATCGACGACTACGACCGCACCTACCAGCTCTATGCCGCGGTGCCCGAGATTTATTACGGCTTCAGCGTCGAGCTGAAATACAGGGGCTTCGGTGTCAGCGCCTATTTCCAGGGTGTCGCCCATTCGACGCTGGAGACGACGCTGTCGAGCATCTACCAGCCGCTGTACGGCAACGACCGCAACGTTTCGGAGTACTATATGGAGCACCGCTGGTCACGCTTCAATACCGAAGGCCGCTATCCGCGCCTGACCACATTGGCAAACGGGAATAACTACACGCAAAGTTCACTATGGACGGAAAACGGCAATTTCCTGAAATTGCGTACATTGCAGGCTTACTACAAATTGCCGTCGAAGATTGCCCGCAAACTGCGTATGCGCGAATGCAGCTTCTATTTCCGCGGCCTGAACCTTTTCTCGGCCGACCATGTCGGTATTCTCGATCCGGAATACGTCAGCACGGGGTATCCCTCGTCACGCAGCTACCAGATCGGCCTGAATGTCATATTCTAAATACGCCACAACGATGAAAAAATACCTGATCCTATTAGCCGGATGCACGCTCCTGATGGCTGCGTGCAGCGATTTCCTGGAACTCGACGAGTCGGTGTACCAGACGACGAAATATCAATTCTCGACCTTCGACCGCGTGAAGCAGAGTGCGACGAACGTCTACTCGTATGTGCAGGAAGGGTTGCTGGATGTCGAAGGTACGATGATCGACGCTGCGACCGACGATGCGGTATACGCCTGGTCTACGGGCGGTATCAAACGCTTTTACGACGGGAGCTGGAACGGTACGAATCTGATCGACGACCGCTGGGCTTCGCTCTACTCGGCTATTGCCGCGGCCAACTATTTCCTCGACAACTGCCCGGATGATTTCCCCGAGGCGCAGTACCAGGACAATTACAAGGCGAACCTGGCGGAGCTCAAGAACTATCCGTTCGAAGTGAGGGCCCTGCGTGCCTATTTCCATTTCGAATTGCTCCGGCGCTATAACCGGATCGTGATCGGCGACCGTTCGTTCACGATGCAGGAGGTCAATACGCTCGTTCCGGTCTCGTACGACGATGCCGCCGGATGGATCGTCTCGGAATGCGATGCCGTAATCCCGTCGCTGCCTAAGACCTATCTGGGAACGGAAAAAGGCGAAGTTGCCCGTGTGACAAAGGGCATGGCGATGGCGCTCAAGGCGCGTATGCTGCTGTATGCCGCCAGTCCGCTCAACAACCCCGGCGGTGATGCAGCCCGTTACCTGGAAGCCGCGGCCGCGGCCAAGGAGCTCATAGATGCCGGTATTTACAAGCTTGTCAGCGAGGAAACCACGAACAATGCCGATGCGCAGGGGCTGATCTTCGGCAAGTGGTGCCCGGTGAGCAGCGATTTCGAGGCGGCCAATTTCCCGGTAGGCTTCGAAGGCGGGAATTCGGGCGTCTGCCCGTCGCAGAACCTCGCCGAGGCATTCGATATGGCGACGGGCGAACCGTTCGACTGGAACGACGAGTCGATGCGGTCGCGGATGTTCGTTGCGTCGGCACGCGATCCGCGCTTTGCCAGGACGCTGATATACAACGGGGCGACGTTCAAGGGACAGCCCGTCCAGTCGTATGTCGGCGGCCGTAATGGCCGGCCGCTCGACGGTGCTACACCGACTTCGTACTACCTGCGCAAACACATTGTCGAGGCGACGAGTTTCGTGACGGGCAGCGAGATGAGTTATCAGCACATCTTTCCCTTCTTCCGTTATGCCGAGGTGTTGCTGAACTATGCCGAGGCATTGGCTGCCGCTACGCAGAACCCCGATTTTACGGGCATGAAGGGGGAGGTGGAGTATACGCTCTCACCACGCGAGGCGCTCAACGCAGTCCGTGCCCGGTACAATATGCCGGGGATTACGGAAACGGATTATGCGGCCTTCGTGAAGCGTCTGCGCAACGAGCGTCGTGTGGAACTGGCTTTCGAGGGGCATCGTTTCTGGGACATCCGCCGCTGGAAGATCGGTGCCGAAACGACGAAGGTTTATGGGCTTACGATTACCCCGCAGAACGATGGCTCGTTCAGCTATATGCGGTCGGTGATCCAGCAGCGCGGCTGGGAGGACAGGATGAATTTCTATCCGATTGCGGATGCCGAGCTTTTCAAAAATCACAACCTCGTCCAAAACGACGGTTGGAAATAGTCAAACCGATAAAAATACGATACGATGAAAAACAAGATTTGGGCGACATTCGCGTTTGCGGCGATCTTCTGTTCGGCATCCTGCGCCGAGGACGATACGTTTGCCTTCAATCCCGATTACAACACTCAGGACGGGTATACTCCTGACGGGATCGCCTCCTGGCCGCAGGCTATCTTCTGCTTCGACGACAACCGCTGTACGGAGGTGGAAATGGCTCCCAGCCAGGCTGCCCTGCGGGGGATCGAAACATCCGGCAACCGGGCGACGGCGCTCGCATTCGCCTCGCAGGACAACCTCTCGTTTACGAACACCTCCACCGGGGCGCACTCGACCGAGTATATCCTGCGTGTGGAGGATATCGACGCCGAAATCCCTGCGATCTGGATGCAATGCGCGACGCGGCAGCAGATAAGCAAGGGTTTTACGCTCAAACCGCTTACCTCGTCCGTGAAGGTGGTACTGGTAAATGCCCCCGATACGCTGCGATCCGTCGTACTCACCCTTCCGCGTATGACCGATGCGCTTTACATCGCTTCGGGAAAGACCGAACCTTTCGGTGAGGCGCTGGAAAAACAGGTCGAGGTAGGCCGCGCGGGGGCGGAGTTCAACATCTTCCCGATGGCCCGGCAGACAGCGGCCTGGAAATTGGGGTTCAAGGTCAGGTTCCCCAATTCGGAAGCAGATGGTTACATGATGCTGCGGGAGGGTGTCGCTGCAGGGCAGACGATCGACCTGGAGATAGACTTCTCGAAACTGGAAGAGGAGTTCACGTACGATGTGGCTTACCGCGTTGCGGCCTACGGTGAACAGGGCGGTGAATTGACGAAGGGCGAATTCTTCCCGGTGCTGCCGGGCGACGACAAGTTCAGGGACGCGAATCCCTATTACAACGTATACGTGCTCAAGGATCGCCGCTGGCAGACCGTCGAGGTGCGCAATGCCCTTTGTTCCGATTCCCCGAACCATCACGAGGAAATATGGAACGACTGGGACAACTCCAAGAAACTGCGCGATACGATGTGTTATGCGCTCTTTACCCACGATTTTGCGGATGCCGTGCGTGTGAAGGTCGAAAAACGCAGCGGATTTTCGCGTGTGGCCGTACGTCCGTCGGCGTACGGGATTACGACCAAGGAGAGCGCCAGCAGCAATACGGTCGAATTCACGCTTCCGGCGTATGAGAAACGCAAGGTGTCGGTCGAGTTCGACGGCGACCGCTACCACAACCTGTTCCTCATGCCGAGCCGTCCCGATACACGGAAGCCTGCGGTGTCGGGCGGCAATGTGAGCTACTATGGCCCCGGTGAGCATACGGAAGGCATTATCGTCCTGACCGAGGGGCAAACGCTCTATGTCGACGAAGGGGCGGTGCTCTATCCGCAGAACATACAGGTCAGGGGCAACGGCGTGACGATTGCAGGCCGGGGCGTCATCTCCGGCGAGAAGATGCGCCATTGGGGCGAGGAGTTTTCCAACGCCGATGTGATGATCGACGTGCAGGGGAACAAACACGAGGGCGGCTATACGGACTTCCGCATCGAAGGCGTTACGATGATCGATGCCCCGAGTTGGTGCCTGCGCGTCATGAATACCGATAACGTGGCCATTGAAAACATCAATATGATCCACTGGGATCTCAACGGCGACGGTATCGACCTGTGTACGGTCACCGGGGCCACGATCAACGATTGCATGTTGCGTGCTTACGACGATTGCATCACGCTCAAGGTGCGTTCCAATGCCGATCCCTATGGCAATGTCCACGACATCAGAATCACCAACTGCATCATCTGGGGCGACTATGCCCGCGGCATCGTCGTGGGCCCCGAGTGCGGCAACGTATGGTGGGCATCGGGCGATATCCGCAATATCGAGATCCGCAACTGTACCGTGCTGGAGGCTGCCCGCGGACAGGCGCTCGCCATTATGCAGGAACTGGGCGATTTTTCGGAGGCCGGAGGGCCGGCGCTGATCGACAACGTGCTCTTCGAAGACTGCGTGGTGGACAATATCCATTCTTCGGGCACCCCGATCTATACCAGCCAGGTCAACAAAGGCGAGTCCTGCGAGATGAAGAATGTGGTCTTCCGCAATGTGACGATCCTCGACGGGCTCGGGTGCCAGCCCTCGCAGGTAAATGTCAACAATACCTATACGAGTATAGATTTCGACAACCTGATCTATAATTCGCGCAAGATCACCTCCTTCGGCAAGGAGATCGTCCTGAAAGATGCTTCGAGCGAGCCTTGGGAACACACCTGGATATCGTTCAAATAGTACATTCAATCCATTTTATTCATTTCTGCTCTTTCCGGCGGAGCCCGGTTGTCCGGGCTCCCCGGCAAGGAGTATTAATTTCTATTCCGTATATGAGAATCATTTCAGAGATTTCCGTTGCCGCGAGCCTGCTTTTTGCGGTGGCATGCCACGATCCGCAGCCAGGTGCAGACCTTGTTCCCCTGCCCGCGGAGATGACCTTTACCGGCGGCTATTTCCAGACCGACAGCGTGTCTTTCGCCCGGGGTGTCGCCGACGGCAGGGTCGTCTGTGAACTCGATGCCTCTTCGCCGAACCTTTCACGCGAGGGGTATGGGCTCGAAGTCCGCAGCGACGGCATCCGGATCACCGCGGCCGACTCCGCCGGGCTGTTCTATGCCCGGCAGACGCTGCTGCAGCTGCTCACGGCAAAAGGTATCCCGTGTGTGAAGATTACCGATAATCCGCGTTTCGGCTACCGGGGTATCCATCTCGACGTTTCGCGCCATTTCTTTGCCAAAGAAGAGGTTTTCAAGATACTCGATGAAATGGCACGTTACAAGCTTAATGTCTTCCACCTGCACCTGACCGACAACGGTGGCTGGCGCATTCAGATCGACAGGTACCCTTTGCTGACCCGGCTCGGAGCTTTCCGGACGGAGGCCGACTGGCTCAAGTGGTGGGAATTCGGCGACAGACGCTACGTTCCGGAGGGGACGCCCGGGGCCTATGGCGGTTATTATACGAAGGATGACATCCGGCAGATCGTGGCTTATGCTGCGGCCCGTTATATCGAGGTGATTCCCGAGATTGAATTCCCGGCGCACTCCGACGAGGTTTTTATCGGCTATCCGGAATTGTGTTGCAGCGGAAAGCCCTATACGAGCGGCGAATTCTGCGTGGGCAATCCCGCAACTTTCGAATTCATGGACGGTGTGCTGACCGAGGTTATGGAGCTTTTTCCTTCCCGGCGGATACACATCGGCGGCGACGAAGCCCGCAAGGCCGCCTGGAAAACCTGCCCCAAATGCCAGTTGCTCGCCAAGGAGCTGGGTGGTCTGGACGAAGTGCAGTGTTACCTGATCGAACATGCCGAAAAATTCCTTGCCGAACACGGTCGGATGATGGTCGGGTGGGACGAGATACTGCGGAACAATCTGCGGCCTACGTCCGTTGCGATTTCGTACCGCGGACAGAGGGGGGCTATCGAAGCCGCCAACCGCGGGTACGACGCGGTCATGTCTCCGGGCGAAATCATCTATTTCGACTGGTACCAGGCTAATCCGCACACGCAGCCGCGGGCGATGAGCGGATTCTCACCCATCAAGAAAATGTACAGCTTCGAACCTGTCCCCGATACGCCCGAAAGGGCTGCGGCCAACGAGTCGCTTGTTAAAGGCGAATATGTGGCCCCGGATTCGGTCGAGCACATCCGCCCGAATGCTGCATCGCATATTATCGGGGTGCAGGGATGCACATGGGCCGAGTTCATAGGTACTCCCGAGCATTTGGAATACATGATGTTTCCGCGCCTGCTCGCCATTGCCGAATTGGGATGGACACCCCGGGAGCGCCGTCTGTGGGCGGACTTCCGCCGTCGTGTCAATAGCCAGATCCCCCGCTTGCTTGCCCGTGGGATCAATGCCTTCACGCTTAGCAACGATGTCGAGATCACGGCACGCATCGTCAGGGAGGGCCGCAAGGCCCGGGTTACGCTGGATACGGAAAAATATCCGGCCGAAGTGCGTTATACGCTCGACGGCAGCGACCCGACGGCCGGGTCGGACATCTACTCCGGCCCGTTCGTCGTGGAGGCCGGGACGACCGTGAAGGCGGCCCTGTTTGTCGGAGGGAAACCTGCCGGCAGCATTGCCGGGCTCTATGTCGATGCGTGCCATAATGTGGAGAATTATTATGCCTATCTCGAAACTCCCGAGGTATATGCTTCGACGAACCGCTGATGCCCCCCCCCCTGATTCTCTCGTGCCGGAACCCGGACAGCATGGCCTCCGGGGTTTGTACCTGTGGTATTTGCGTTGCCGGTACGGATTCGGGGCAGGTGCCGGTTCAGAAAAGACCTTGAGTGGATATACCAGAAAACCGAATATCAAAAATAGAAATGAAAAAAATTCCGATTTTGTTTCTGGGCTTGCTGGGCGGACTGGCCGCATGTACCCGGATACCCCCGGCCATAGCACCCGATAAGGAAATAGAAGCCCGCATCGAAGAATTGCTTAGAAAAATGACCCTCGAAGAGAAGATCGGGCAGATGTGCCAGCTGACGGCCGGTGTGCTCATCGATGAGAGCGACCCGCAGCATCCGGAGCTGAGCGAGGCGCTGCTCGATACGGTGATCGGCCGCTATAAGGTTGGGTCGATCCTGAATATTCCCTTCGGCGTGGGGCAGCCCCGTGAGGTGTGGGCCAGGTTTATCAATTGCATCCAGCAACGTTCGCTCGACGAACTGGGGATTCCCTGTATCTATGGGGTAGACCAGATTCACGGCGCATCCTATACGCAGGGGGCGACCCTCTTTCCGCAGGGCATCAATATGGGGGCGTCGTTCAATCGCGGACTCATGCGCAGATGCTCCGAAATTTCGGCTTATGAGACCCGGGCATGTGCGATACCGTGGACCTTTGCCCCGGTCATGGATCTGGGGCGCGATCCGCGCTGGCCGCGCATGTGGGAGAGTTACGGCGAGGACACTTACGTCAATTCGCAGATGGCCGTGGCGTCGGTGCTCGGATTCCAGGGGGATGATCCCAACCGTGTCGACGACCGTCATGTCGCGGCCTGCATCAAGCATTTCATGGCCTATGGCGTACCCGTGTCGGGCAAGGATCGCACACCCTCTTCGGTGACTCGAAATGTGTTGAGGGAGAAGTATTTCGCTCCTTTTATGGAGTGCATTCGGGCCGGGGCGCTGTCGCTGATGGTCAACTCGGCCAGCAACGGCGGTATGCCGTTCCATGCAGACCGGGAGTTGCTCACGGGATGGGTCAAGGAGGAACTCAACTGGGACGGTCTGATCGTGACGGACTGGAATGACATCTACAACCTTTGCGAGCGCGACCATATTGCCGCGAGCCGTAAGGATGCCGTGCGCATTGCGGTCAATGCCGGTATCGACATGGCTATGGTACCGTCGAGTTGGGATTTCTGTATCTATCTCAGGGAACTTGTCGAGGAGGGGCAGGTCTCCATGGAGCGCATCGACGATGCGGTGAGCCGTGTGCTGCGCCTGAAATTCCGCCTCGGCCTTTTCGAAAAACCGTTTTGGAATACCGGCGATTTCCCGGAATTCGCCAGTGACGAATATGCTGCCGTGGCATTGCAGGCTGCCGTGGAGTCGGAGGTACTGCTCAAGAACGAAGGCGGCCTGTTGCCGCTGGAGCGGTCTGCACGGATACTGCTCGCGGGGCCGAATGCCAATTCGATGCGCTGCCTCAACGGAGGATGGTCGTATTCGTGGCAGGGCGACCGCTGTGACGAATTTGCCGGGGACTACAATACCATTTATGAGGCTTTACGCAATAAATTCGACCATGTGGACTATGTCCCCGGTGTGGAGTATGCGCCGCCCCGCTATGACAACTGGCAGGAAGAGTGCGTGACAGGGATCGACAAGGCCGTATCAGCGGCGGCCGGAGCCGATGTGATTATTGCCTGTATAGGCGAAAATTCCTACTGCGAAACGCCTGGTAACATGGATGACCTGAACCTTTCTCAGAACCAGAAGGAGCTGGTGCGGGCCCTTGCAGCGACCGGGAAGCCGCTTGTGCTGATCCTCAATGAAGGCCGCCCGCGCGTCATAGGCGATATCGAGCCGCTTGCGCAGGCCGTGGTCGACATCCTGCTGCCGGGCAATTACGGCGGCGATGCCCTGGCCGACCTGCTTGCGGGAGATGCAAATTTCAGCGCCCGATTGCCGTTCACTTATCCGCGCATGGTCGGTGCATTGGCGACTTACGACTATAAGCCCTGCGAGAATATGGCAGCCATGACGGGCGAATACAATTACGACGCCGTGATGGATGTGCAGTGGCCGTTCGGGCATGGGCTGAGCTATACGGAATTTGCATATAGCAATTTCGGTGTCGACCGCCGCATGTTCGGTGCCGACGATGTGCTGACCTTTACGGTCGATGTGACCAACGTCGGTAAAGTGGCCGGCAAGGAGGCCGTGATGCTCTATTCGAGCGACCTGGTCGCCAGCCTTACACCGGATGTAATCCGCCTGCGTGATTTCGAGAAGGTTGCGCTCGAACCGGGCGAATCCCGCACGGTGACGTTCGCTGTTCCGGCCAGCGACCTGGCCTTCGTCGGGCACGACGGCTGCTGGAGGCTCGAGGAGGGGGAATTCAGGATGCGCTGCGGCAGTGAAACGCTTCGGATCAGTTGCACGCAAACCAAAGTCTGGGATACACCCAATATCCCGTAAGTACGATTAGGTGTAATATTGAAAGGCCGTCCTCACTGCATGGGACGGTTTTTTCTTGCCTCCTGCCGGAATTATGTGTTGTCGATCCGGCCTGCTGCCGGCTCGGAAACGGGCAACAGCCTTTGGGGGATTCGCATTATTTCGGATTATTTTTGTCGGAATCGTTCGTTTCTTGCAGGCAAATAGTTATTTTTGCACAAATAACCGTAACTGAAATGGAGGATATCATCAAACTTCACGACAAAAAGTTCAGGATCATGATCCCCGCCGCCAAGATCGACGAGGCCGTGGCCGCCGTAGCCTGCCGCATCAACGAGGACTACCGTGACAAGCCGACGCCGTTGTTCGTGGGCGTACTGAACGGCTCGTTCATGTTCATGAGCGACCTGATCAAGAAAATCGAGTTCAACAACGAGCTGTCGTTCGTGAAGCTGGCTTCGTACGAAGGTACTTGCTCGACGGGGTGCGTGAAGAACCTGATCGGGCTGAACAACAGCATCGAAGGCCGCCATGTGATCATCGTCGAGGACATCGTCGACACGGGCGAGAGCATCGAGCACATGATCGGCGAGCTGAAGTCGCATAACCCTGCGAGCATCGAGGTCTGCACGCTTTTCTTCAAGCCGGGTTCCTACCGTAAGCAACTGCCGATCAAGTACCGCGCCATGGAGATCGGTAACGAATTCATCGTAGGCTACGGCCTGGACTACGACCAGTTGGGACGCAGCCTGAAGGATATTTACGTGGTTACCGAATAGATGGCTCTGAAGACCGATAGCGAACTGCTCGACGGCGGGCGCAAGCTCCCCCTGGTCGAAGATTTCTACACGATTCAGGGCGAGGGCTTCCATGCCGGGAAACCCGCCTATTTCATCCGCCTGGGCGGATGCGACGTGGGATGCCGCTGGTGCGACGCCAAATACACGTGGAATCCCAGGCTCTATCCCCCGACCGACGTACGGACGGTGATCGACCGTGCTACGGCATGTCCTGCGCAGGCGATCGTCATCACGGGCGGCGAACCGCTGCTTTATCCGCTGGGGGTGCTGACCGAAACACTGCACGCCAAGGGGCTGGAGATATTCCTCGAAACGTCGGGGACGCACCCCTTCTCGGGGTATTTCGACTGGGTGTGCCTGTCGCCCAAGCGGCAGCAACCGCCGCTGGACGAAGCGTTCGGAAAGGCGCACGAACTGAAGGTGATCGTCGGGGACGAGGCCGATTTCGAATGGGCCGAGCGCAATGCCGCACGGGTGGGAGCCCGGTGCATCCTCTACCTGCAACCCGAGTGGAGCGTTGCGGAACGCATGATGCCCGCGATCGTCGAGTATGCGAAGGCGCATCCGAAATGGAATATCTCGATCCAGACTCATAAATACATGCACATACCCTAATGGGCTTCGAAGTAGGCAAAAAGTTCTGGATCGCCGCCACGGCGGTCATCGTCGTCGTCACGTTGTTTGTGGTGGGGCGGAACCTTTTGCATGCAGTGAAGATCAAGCGGCAGATCAACGCCCTGGAGCGGGAACGGGAGTTTTACCGGGCCAGGATCGAACAGGACAGCACGCTGCTGGAGCGCCTGCGCTACGACGACTATCTGGAGGAGTATGCCCGCGAGAACTATCACATGCAGCGCAGCGACGAGCATGTATACATCATCAAGGAGTGATTTTTCCGATCCGTATGACTTGACGGCGACCCGGCGGGCTGCCGTTTTTTTGTGTTACAGCCGTGCCTGCCGGGATGCGGCCGTTTTCCGCCTGCCCGGTAAATCCGGGGTGGCGGCCGTTGCCAACACCCGGTCAGTAATGCGTGAACCCGTGCCAGTCCAGGGCCCGGGGCCGGCCGTTTTCGAGCCACTCCAATTTGTCGCTGTCCGTGATGTGGCCGACGGGGTGGAGCGGCGTGCCGAAGCGTGCGCGGAAATCGGCGGCGAGCCTGTCGGCGGCCGCCGTGTCGGCCGTGAGCAGGAGCTTGTAATCCTCGCCCCCGCAGGCGGCTGTTTCGACGTCTGCCCCTTGGGCGAGGGGGATACGGCGGATGTCGATCGCGGCGCCTACCCCCGAGCGCTCCATGATGTGGCGGATGTCCGAGGCCAGCCCGTCCGAGAGGTCCATCATGGCGTGTACTTCGGAGCGTGCGCCGAGCCAGATGCCTTCGGCCACTTGGGGCTGCGGGTTACGGTGGGCTGCGGCGGCGGGGGTGTCGTAGCGCCCGGCGAGGATGTCGCGCAGCCCGGCGCCCGAAAGTCCGAGTTCTCCGGCGACGAGTATCGCGTCGCCGGGGCGTGCCCCGCTGCGGCGCTTGATGTGTGCGTCGGCGATGCGGCCGATGGCCGTGACATTGATCGTGATGCCTGCCGCCGAGCGGGTCGTGTCGCCCCCGGCGAGCGTGACGCCGAACGCTTCGGAGAGTTCCCGGTAGCCGAGCATGAACTCTTCGGCCCATGTGCCGGCCGTGTCGGTCGGGAGCGACAGTGACAGCAGGGTGGCCACCGGGCGGGCGCCCATCGAAGCGACGTCGCTCAGGTTTACGGCAAGGGATTTGCGCCCCAGTTCGCGGGGCGAAGTTGCGGAACGCAGGAAATGGACGCCTTCGGCGAGCATGTCGGTCGTGAAGACCAGCGATTCGCCCTCCCCGACGGGGAGCACGGCGCAATCGTCGCCGATCCCTTCGAACCCGTTGTCGGGCAGGGCGGCGAAGAGTTCTTTTATGTGGTCTATGAATCCGAATTCGGTCATGGTTCTCGGGTGTGTCCGGCCGCGGCGCCTCGCCTGCCGGTGCGGGTTTGCGGGTTTTTCACATGCGGCCACCGCCCCGGGCGGTGGCCCCGCTTCGGGATGGGGTCGAAGCCTGTACGAACCGCGGCAGGGGCGTGGGCGGCGTTTGAAATCATTATTTAACGGGCGATGTCGAACAAAGGTATTAAAAATTCTTTAAAATCACTATCTTTGCCTGCGGATTGCGCCGGGTATGCCGTGCGTGTCAAACAGTCTCGAAGATGAAGATATTGATTCTCAACGGCCCGAACCTCAATTTGCAGGGGCGGCGCGATACCGGGGTCTACGGCACCCGGACTTTCGAAACCTTTTTCGGGGAGCTCGAAGCACTCTATCCGGCCGTCGGGTTCGGTTATTTCCAGTCCAACCTCGAAGGCGAGCTGATCGACGCCGTACAGCAGGCCGACGGTACCTACGACGGTGTGGTGCTCAATGCCGGCGGATATACCCATACGTCGGTGGCGCTGCGCGATGCGGTGTCGGCGGTGTCGGTGCCGGTCGTCGAGGTGCACATCTCGTCGATCCTCGCGCGCGAGGAGTTCCGCCACGTCTCGCTCCTGGCTCCCGTGGCCGTGGGCTCGATCATGGGTTTCGGGCTGGATTCCTACCGGCTGGGCGTCGAGGCCCTGTTGCTCCGCGGCAGGGAGTAAGCCCCGGGTTCCCGGAGCGGCCCATTCCCCGGCCCGGTACGGGAGGGCGTGCGGAAGTTCCCCGGGGCTGTTCGCGCGGAGCGTGTGCAGGAGCGGGCACCGGGCGTAACGTGAAATGTCGAAATACTAATATTTTAGCATCATACTTTTATGTATAGAATGAAAAAAACCAAGATCGTCGCAACAATGTCGGATTTCCGTTGCACCGAAGAGTTTGTGAAAGACCTTTTCGATGCCGGTATGGACGTGGTGCGCGTCAATTCGGCGCATGTCTCGGAAGAGGGCGCTACGCATATTGTCGAGACCGTACACCGCGTTAACCCGGCCATCCCGATCATGATAGATACGAAGGGCCCCGAAATCCGTGTCACGACGATTGCCGACGAATACGGTAACAGCATCAATTTCAGGGTGGGCGACCGTGTTGCCGTGCGCGGCTCGGACGGCAGCGACAAGACAACCCGCAAGGTGGTCTACATGAACGTGCCGAACCTGTCTCTTATACACATCTGACGC
>ENA-OXJK01000219-OXJK01000219.1-human-gut-metagenome-genome-assembly--contig:-NODE-219-length-31070-cov-8.77298_pt1 | contig 31070 bp, 20 predicted proteins | sample MGYA00249823_ERZ652372 | MGnify/ENA primary metagenome ERZ652372 (study PRJEB26925, sample SAMN05826969) | human gut metagenome | biome: ENVO:2100002; feature: ENVO:00000062; material: ENVO:00002003...
ATACAAGGCTAAAAAAGAATGCTTTACAACATACATTAACCACCAGGGCAAAATATTCAAAGCAGTTAACAGAATTCATAAAATAAAAAAAAGAGGCCCCTCATCACTGAGAAACCCCTTCAAAATGCAAATTAAAAGAGAGACATATATTATTTATTCAATACTTCTGATTCGATAAAGTCAAAGCACTCAGAATAATATTTTCTATTGTTTTCCACACCTTTAATTCCATGGCCCAAACCTGGGAACTTAACAAAGCGATAAGTCTTACCCAACTCTTTTAATTTATCAGCCATAAACTGAGAACCACCAATATCGACTCTATTATCATGATCACCGTGAATCAATAATAATGGACCTGTTATTTTATCAGCATGTGTTATTGGAGATCGATCTACCAATTTTAAAGAATCCTTCACTGGATCACCGGCCTCAAGAGCAGTCCAGTCTGGAATGTTAGAATGATGATGCTGCCAAATAATATCACAAAAACCTGCTGTTTCTATTCCAAATCCAAATGGGAACTTAGCCTTATATCCATTTACCTCACCAGGGAAAGTCATCAGACGCATTGTTTCATATCCTCCATGACTCATGCCAAATACTCCAACTCTTTGAGATGGAATATTTAGTTTGTCTGCCACATAACGAGAAACGTAAATCATATCCAATGTTTCATTACCTCCCAAATCATGGTCATTCATAGCTGCAAAATCACGACCAAAGCCAGCACTTCCACGAGGAGAAGCGCTCAACACATAAATACCAGCCTGATTAAGTATCTGATACTCGGAAGAATACCGGTTCTCACCTCCATAAAAAGATTCGACCATCAATAAACTTTTATTTTCTGGCAACGGATTTTTGGGTTTGAAAAGATAAGCATGCAAAATACGCTGCTTACCTGTTAAAGAGTCCACATCAAAAGTTGGTATTTCTAATCTTTCAACTGTAGAATGCACTAACTTTTCTTTCAAGTCATCTGGAATATCCATTACTGTTTCCATTTTTATTTGAGAAGGATCCACAACAGCTTTTACAACTTGGAACAGAGTAGTAGTTCCACCCGCCAACATGGTAACCGTATTCCCCGTAACACCTCCAAGTTGTAAATTCAATGATGACTCTTGAGTATAGACAACCTTTTCCGATTGCGGATCAAACAAAATCATATTAGTATGCACGGGATTGCTTTGAAGAGCAAAAACCATCTTTTTATCTTTCAACGAAAGTAAACAGACATTATCCAAATTCATGGTATAATGAGTAAGCTGTTTTACTTCTCCAGTTGATAAAGTAAATGAATATAAGTTATTATACCCATCCTGATCAGAAATAAACAAAGCTTTATCTGATGAAACCCATTCAGGCAACACCATCGTACCAGAAAGACTTCCTTCTTTAGATGGATCAGTCAACACTTTTGATGCCTTTGTCGCCAAATCTATGTACAAGACATTAGTATAAGTACGATCCATGTCTTTTAAAGCCAGCAACATAACCCCCTTACCTTCAGGCTGCCAACTAATATCTCCCCAAGTATATCGAAAATCAACTTCATCAGTCCTCAACAGACTATCCTGCAAAGTTTTCAAATCCAAAATATGCAATTCATCCAACCGATTTTCATTTTGTCCCATTCTGGAAACATAAGCAATTTTAGTTCCATCAGGATTAAAATCCCACGCATATATATAGGGAACATCTGTTAGCTTCTCTACCTGATTAGACCCAGGCACAGTACGATAAATATTTATGATTTCTTCATTATGTTCATCGCCAATCCAATAAACCATACCATCATTTGAGTTATATTGGGCATGCCATCCATTTCTTGTAGCAAAATCTACATCTACCACATCTTTAGCCTCACACAAATCTGCTCCCTTAGCTATGTCCATCCACTGAAGAGTCTGTTTTTCTCCCGTTTTGAAAAACAACAATTTACTTCCATCCTTACTAATTGTAAATATAGAATAAGGAAAATCTTTAAAATAAGGCGCAATATCTATAGAACGGCCTTCAAAATTAAGCACTAAGCTATTATCGGCTTGTTTCGTTCCACACCCCCACAAGCCTAATACTAGACAAACTATTACCGCTATATTTTTCATATACTTCTACTTCCTTAAAAAACCAATCATAATTATCTCCAATATTCATTTTGATCATCTGATGTGGCACTCTTATTATAATCCAGTTCATCAGCAGGAATCGGGAACATCATTCTTGGGCTATTTGCCGGCAGAGTAATCACATCACTCCAATGTTCTTCTCCAACCCTCTCCAAAGGTTTCTGCAAACGTTTAATATCAGACAAAGCAAATCCTTCACCATATAATTCACGCCGACGTTCTTTCCATATTTCATCAGATGTAAACTGAGCAGAAGTAAGTTGTGATTCCCCTCTCTTCACACGCAATGCGTTTAATATCTGCAAACCTTTTACGACATCTGGTTGACTGCCTTTCAACAAACACTCTGCTTCTATTAAATACGCCTCAGCTAAACGACACATTGGATAGTCAGCTATACCCAATGACACCTTAGAGGTAAATTTAGAAGTGATATAACCATCTTTGCTATCCAAATAAAATGGGAACAATTTTCTACAATCATTATTCTCAAATATATCTACAAATGATTTGGCAACTCTTACAGTTCCATAACCTACTAAATAATCTACACCGTTTTTCAATAAATAATCATAGTCAACTTGAGTACCATAACTAGGTGTTCCGTAACCTGAATCTTTATCTTTAGCTGTTGCTACCTGATAAAAAGAAGGTATAGAAGCATAGATATTGGTTGTTTCCGAAGTAAAATTAAATCCCCATAACCACTCCGAGTTGATAGTGTTAAAACCGGATTGATATTCTTCTTTGGTCATTAAATCAGAACCATCAAACGGACTACCTACAGCTTCTGCATACATTCTTGCATTATCATACTCTCCCATATCCAAATAAGTTCTGGCCAACAGCAAAGCTGCAGCACGCTTATTTATAAAATAACTATCTGTTCCCGTAGAATTTTTATATACATAAGTAAAATCATCAATAATACGCTTCATAGATGTAGCCAAATCAGACCTTGGAGCATTATCTCCGCTTGCATCAGCTGGAGTCAAACGCAAAAACAAGCCTTGCCCTGAAGGACCTGCAGAAGTATATGAAGCACAATATAAATGATACAAGTTCAGGAAATTCCACCCTCTAATTCCATAAGCTTGTGCCAACAGGTCGTCACAACCTTCAGGAAGCTTGTCTGCATTAACAATAATCTGATTACATTCATCTATCGCCTTATAAGCCTTTTCCCACATGTAAGGAGAATAAGCGCTCCACCATCCATCAAACTCACGAGGATACTGCTGATAAGCATACGAATACATCAGCCAGTTATAGGTAGAGTAATGGTAATTACCATTTGAAATTTTCAAATCATTTCCCATTACATCAAGTGAAATTTGCCCAATAGTCAAATAATGAAAATGTCCAGTCCAAGAATATGCACCCATCAAAACAGCCTTAACATTTTCTGCACTTTCCAATACACTTTCATCTGTTAAAGAAGTGGATGGTTCTTGGTAAAGCAAATCATCCGAACAAGATGAAAATGAAAATAAAAATAATAGAACATATAAATATTTAGCCTTCATATCAATATCTGTTTAGATTAAATTTTAAAAAGTCAAGTTCGCACCAATAGAGAATGTTCGTGGAGTAGGGAATGAATACGGATAAGTTTTATACCCTTGCACACCATATATATCGATGTCATCATATCCCTTATATCCTTTATCAGCGAACCATGTACACAAATTATCAGCAGATACCCAAAGTTTTGCCCCTGAAATAACTTTTGAAAAGACTCCCAGATTCTTAGGTAAAGTATATGATAAAGTAATTGTTTTCAGCTTAACATTTGTCGCATCATAGAGGAAACGAGAAGACAGACTTGCTGAATTTGTAGCGTTATTAATCGCATATTTAGGAACATTTGTCTGTTGCCCTGGGGTTGTCCACGCTTCCAATGCATCCACATGCATATTTTGAGCAGTTGTTGCTCCGTCGTGCATCATACCAGCATAAATATTATCATAAATTTTACCACCCAAAGAATAATTCAATTGAATCGTCAAATCAAAGTTCTTATAAGAAAAAGTATTTATAAAACCACCATAAGCCAACGGAGTTGATCGTCCTTGTCTCTCATAAGTTGCTTCACTATAAACAGAGGTAGTGGTACGTGTTCCATCGTCATTAACCTTATACCAAAGAGGATTCCCATTATCGGGGTCTACTCCTGCCCAAGTAGGCATATAAAACTCATATTGACTACCTCCAACTGACCATATTTTCTGATAATCTGTCATACGAACATCATTTTCACCATTCAAATCTTTAATTTTATCTTTAATGAATGAAGCATTCAAGTCCATATTCCAAACCAATGGCCCTCTTAATATATTAGCTCCCAAAACAATCTCAAATCCTGTATTGGAAGTCTTTGCAGCATTCATTGTAATTGAACTTAATCCATTTTGCAAAGCCAATGGGACATCATACAACAAACCATCTGACGTTTTATTGAAGAAGTCTACAGACCCATAAAAACGATTCCAGAAACTAAAATCAACCCCCACATTAAACATTCCTTGCTTTTCCCAGCCCAATAAAGCATTTACCAACTGTTCATGTCCAACTCCGATATTGGAACCATATAAATAATCAGCCGAAGTCGTCCATAAGCCTAAAGAAGCATAGCGAGCCAATCCACTTTTATTACCTGAAGTACCATAACTCAATCGGAGTTTCAGATTATCAATCCACTCAATATCTTTTAAAAAATCTTCTTGGTTAATTCGCCAAGACGCTCCTAAACTCCAGAATGTTCCCCATTTAGTATCAGCCCCAAAAATAGAAGAACCATCAGCACGAAGACTTGCAGAAAAGTTATACTTATCCTTATATGCATACTCAGCACGTCCAAAATATGAAATCAACGTTTCTTTAGTTGTATCAGAAGAAGGAGAGAAAGAACCTGAAGCTCCTGCCAACTCCTGCATATCTCCAAGCAAACCTCTACCACCAGCATATAATGTTTCATAGGTACTTTGCCAATACTCCATACCTGCCATTACATTTAAACTATGAACATCTTTAAACACATTTGTATAATTAAATGTATTAGTAGATGTATACATCAAATCTACATGATGATATTTATCCAAACGTCCATTATAGGTTGGACCATTCCCATGTTCTTTATTCCAATAACGGTGTTCATCTGTTGACACATAATCCGGAGAGAAAACAGTTTTAAAGGAGAGCCCTTTAAAGAAAGTTATCTCAGCATAACCAGATGCCAGCAAACGATAAAATTTACTCCGATTGACATCCATTAAAGGTATTGCTAAAGGATTAAAATCACGCGAAACGGGATTGGTAAAATTATATTGTTTATTACCATTTTCATCAAGAACTGGATTACCTTCATTATCTACAATATATACCGGTACCGCATTAGGGAAAGATAAAGCATTGTACAAAGGACTTGCACCTGCAGAGCTCTCTACCGTCGTATTTTGAATAGAATGTGAGAAAGTAACATTTAAACCAGCATTAAACCATCTATTAACTTTGGTATTAATATTAGCTTTAGCTGAATAACGTTTAAAGTCACTCGCCGGAGTTATACCGCCTTGTTTTGTATATCCTATTGAAAAGAAGTAATTTGTTTTATCATTCTTTCCACTTACATTCATATTATAATCTTGTGAGGGAGCTGTACGGAACACTTCTTTCTGCCAATCTGTATCCACAACCAATTTAGCACCATCAACTACATTTCCATTTTCATCTAATGGATTTTCTACATTATAAGGGTTATGCGTTAATGCACCTTGAGCACTCGCATTAGCTTCCTCCATAGTTTCACCTTTAGCACGATACCCCTGATAAATCATTTTATACATATCAGCAGAACTCATCATATCATACGCCTTGCCCAATTTAGACCATGAGAACTGTGCATTAAAATTAACACGAGCTTTTCCTTCTTTTCCACTTTTTGTAGTAATTACAACTACGCCATTAGCCGCACGCGATCCATACAAAGCTGCAGCTGCTGCATCTTTCAAGACCGTAATCGATTCAATATCATTAGGATTAATAGAAGACAAAATATTCGAGCTAGATTCATTTTCTTCCGCAATAGAACTGTATTCAGTAGAAGTTGTAGCAACCCCATCTATCACATAAAGAGGCTCGTTTGAAGCTTTCAATGAACCAGATCCACGAATACGAAATGAAGTTCCAGATCCAGGCTGCCCAGAATTCGACATAACCTGCACACCAGAAACCTGTCCAGCCAAAGATTTATCGAAAGATACAGCAGGAGATTTTATTTTATCCTGATCCACAACTGTAGCAGAACCGGTAAAAGCTGATTTTTTTACTGTTCCGTATGCAACAACCATTACCTCATCCAAAACTTCTGCATCTGATTTCATTACAATCTTAAGTTCACCTTTTTTTATCGCTACTTCCTTGCTTTTCATTCCCACAAATGAAACAATCAAGGTCTTACTGTCAGCTTTCACCCCTGAAATCATAAAGTTACCATCCACATCCGTAATGGTTCCCTGGGTAGTACCCTTTACCAATACTGAAGCCCCGACAATGGGCAATCCATCTTCTTCGGAAGTTACTACACCTTTTACAGTTACTCCTTGCGACCATGCTACACCCGTCCATACAAACAGCAGGGCCAGCATCAATGTTAGTTTTCTTTTCATAAATCCCTCCTTTGATTAAACATAAAAATAAATCTCATTCAGTTGATAATACTTCATAAATACATATTAAAACCTATTAACAACATCGCAAAGATATATATTCCTTCAAATAAACAACAAAATATTACTGAAAAGTAGAATCAAAAAGCAAAAAGATATAACAAAATCGAATATCAATTCATTTTTAATTCATAAAATTAAAGAAATATGAAATATTCAATCAGGAATAAAAGATAAACCGAAAGAAAAACGCATCGATTAATTTAAATAATTCAGAAATAAACATACAAAAAGAACAGACAGAATGATTAACTCAATAAGGATAATACGGAAGGTTTGTCAAATCAGAATTTAACAGAATGAAAATAAAAAAAGCCGCCCCAAAGTGACGGCTTTCAAAAAATATGTCAACAAAAAAATTAGTCGATATAACGTTCGATTGTCTGTGCACGGTCAGGACCTACAGACACAATCTTTATCGGAGTACCCAATTGTTCTTCCAGGAATGTGATATATGCATTGAATTCTTCCGGGAATTCATCTTCGCTTGTCATCTTCGTCATATCTGTTTTCCAACCTGGAAGCTCAGCATATACAGGTTCTACTCCTTCTGTAATATCATACGGGAAATAGTCGATTTCTTCTCCGTTTACTTTGTATGCTACACAAGCCTTGATGGTATCAAATCCATCCAGCACGTCGCTCTTCATCAAAATCAGCTGAGTTACACCATTGACCATAATTGCATAACGCAAAGCAACCAAGTCAACCCAGCCACAACGGCGTTCACGTCCTGTTACAGCTCCATACTCATGACCTAAATCACGAATTGTCTTACCTGTTTCATCAAAAAGTTCTGTAGGGAACGGACCTGAACCTACGCGTGTACAATATGCTTTCATAATACCATACACTTCACCAATCTTGTTAGGACCTAATCCCAATCCGGTGCAGGCACCTGCACAAATGGTGTTAGATGAAGTCACAAAAGGATATGAACCGAAATCTACATCAAGCATAGTTCCCTGAGCACCTTCGCAAAGTACTGACTTGCCTTCGTTCAGCAGACGATTGATTTCATGCTCACTGTCTACCAGAGGGAACTGACGGAGGTATTCGATACCTTCCATCCATTGCTTTTCCAGTTCAGTAATGTCATATTCATAATTAAGGCTCTTCAGAATAGCTTCATGACGAGCTTTGGCAGCAGCATATTTTTCCTCAAAGTTATGCAGAATATCACCTACGCGCAATCCATTACGGCTCACCTTATCGGTATAAGTCGGACCAATACCTTTTCCGGTAGTTCCTACTTTTGAATCTCCCTTGGCTGCTTCGTATGCTGCATCCAGAATACGATGCGTAGGAAGAATCAGATGAGCTTTCTTAGAGATGTGCAAACGTTCTTTCAACGAATGTCCGCTTGCTTCCAACGCTTCAGCTTCTGCCTTGAACAAAGAAGGATCAAGTACCACTCCATTACCAATGATGTTCACCTTATCGCCCTGGAAGATTCCAGAAGGAATAGAACGGAGCACATATTTCTGACCTTCAAACTCAAGAGTATGTCCGGCATTCGGGCCTCCTTGAAAACGAGCAACCACATCGTAACGGGGAGTCAATACATCGACGACTTTACCTTTTCCTTCGTCGCCCCACTGTAAACCTAACAAAACATCTACTTTCATGATTCTTTATGTTTTATATATTCCTTATACTATTTCTTTTTCCGCTTGGCCGCCATACACTTACTGCACAGTCCATAGATATAAAGGGAATAATGCGAAACATAAAATCCCTTCAACTTTGTCTGCGCAATAGCCTGCTTCAGGTTGTCGTCCTCAAATTCCGACACCTTTCCGCAACAGGTACAAATCATGTGATGGTGGGTTTCATTATTATATGATCGTTCATACTGGGAAGTATTGCCAAACTGATGTTTGATGACCAGCCCTGCATCTATAAGGAGAATGATGGTATTGTACAAAGTAGCCCGGCTCACCCGGAACTTTTCCTTCTCCGCCATATAGCTGTACAACTCGTCTACATCAAAATGCCCCTTGATGGAATAGATAGTATCAAGTATAGCATACCGTTCAGGCGTCTTTCGATGTCCGTTCTTCTGCAAATACTCTGTAAGGATTTGTTTGACTGTATCTTTTATATTCTCTTCCATCCCAATAATCGTTCAGCGGTCAAAGTTATATTTTTTTGAGTAATTTAGAAAGATTACAAGCCATATTCTATCTCATTTTTTATTTCTTCTGCCACCATTTTGATTTCCGGCTTAGAAGATTTCAACAAATTCCCTAACATACGAAGTACGGTACGAGAATTTGTCTTTGATTGCAAGGCGAATTTACACACTGCTCTGGCTGCTACTTTACGCATTTCTGTTCCGCCTTCCAATACGGTAAAGGCCTGATCCAAGAACTCCGCTTCTGCTCTTTCATTCAGTGTCCATCCCTTCATCAACAAACGAGTCATCAACAGATACCCGCACAGCTGGAAATATTCCCGTTCATCGGCTATCCATGGAAAGACCACTTCTGAAGCGTATGGCAAGCGCTGGAACAGATTCATAACCGTATATTCCGCCAGTTCCGGATAGCGCATGTCTTCTATCCATATTTCTGCGATTTCCCGACAGAATCCATCTACGGGCTGGAGCAATCCGGCCATAATCTTACATTCGCGGATGTTTTCTTTCCATAGAGCCTGTGCCAGCTCATGACTACACGGATAATCTGCCGCAATTTCTTTAATGCGGGGATATTCAATACCAAAGTTCAGTTTATAGTCAATACCTTTTTCACGCATACTTTGGGAAACCATTCCATTCATAAACAAGCGGAATTTCGACTTTATTTCCCTGATTGTATCTTGTATTTCTGCCATAATCAAATAGTCAAATTAGAATAATCACGACCATAACGAAGCATCTGTTCGGTATAGCCTTCTGTATAATCAAGTTTTACATCCATAATACGCCCCTCGGCATCATATTGAGGTAAATATACCGGATTGACAAATCCTTTATAAGGTGCGAGATGCAGTGAACGGTAACGGTTCAGGATTTCCTCATGAAGCGTTGCATCCAGTTTCACGGCATATTTTTCTACAAGAGCACGGGCAGCTTCATAATCTCCCTCACTCTTTATACGCTGAATCTCACTCAACAATGCGGCAAAAAGTCTACGAAGCTGGAGATAGTCGTTGATTTTCACATAAGTCTTCCCTTCTTTCTTCACCAGTTCTACCACATTCTTTGATTTACCGTTCTCCAAAGCCCAGCGAGCAATCAACTGACGGTTACGCATGTGAGCTTCTTCCAAATCACAGCCCGGTTCGATGCGTACCATCTGCGTAAGAAGTCCGTTCATCATGTAAGCATAATATTCAGCCTTGTATGCTTCTTTATCGGGAGTCAATCCCAGTTCCACCAGTTTTTCATCAGGCAAATAATACAAGCCAAACAAATCTGCACGTGCTTCTTCAATCGTAGAGCCATACGCTTTCAACGCATCCGGATCAACTCCGGGAAGTAATTTTCCTGAGCCATGTCCTACACATTCATGCAAGTCTGTATGGAGGTCACCTGTAATGTCGGCATATTTTTCCAGCAAGTCTTTTTCTTCCTGACTGTACACAAATTCTTCACGGAAGCCATTGCCTTTAGCCGCCTTGTTATAAGCGTCTGTCAGATTTCCGATAGTCACCGATTTTGACCCATGCAGACTACGAATCCAGTTTGAATTAGGCAAATTAATTCCTATCGCCGAACTTGGATATAAATCACCACCCAGCATAGCCGCTGTAATCACTTTAGCAGAAACTCCTCGCACCACCTCTTTCTTGAAGGAAGGAGACACCGGAGAGTGGTCTTCAAACCATTGTGCATGCTGGCTAATAATTTCCGTACGGTGAGTAGCTTCTTCATCCTTAAAGTTTACAATTGATTCCCAACTTGCCTTCATGCCTAACGGATCACCATAGCTTTCAATAAAGCCATTAACAAAATCTACTTTTGAGTCTGTATCCTTTAACCAGGCAATAGAGTAAGTATCAAATGTCTTCAAATCGCCCGTACGATAGAAGTCTATCAACAGACGGATGACTTCACGCTGTGCCTCATTTTCAGCCACTGTTTCCGCTTTTTCCAACCAGAAAATAATTTTTTGAATTGCCTCTCCATACATGCCGTCCAATTTCCAGACTTCTTCTTGCAGAACTCCATCTTTCTTTACCAATCGGCTATTCATTCCATACATTACCGGGTGAGGATCAGCTGCTACTTTTTGCATGGCATAAAACTTCTCAGCCTCATCCTGAGTTACTCCTTCATAATAATTGGCAGCAGATGTCATAACCAAATCTTCCCCATCGGCCTGATTTACCCGCTTGGGCATCACTTTAGGGTCAAACATGACAGGGAACAATTTGTCACACATCGCCTGAACTGACTCACCATCCTTCAGAGGAAGAGAAGCAACATCTACCTGCTCTATGCACTCACGCAAAAATTCCGGTGAGAAAGCTGGCACAAACTTATCACACGCATAATGGTGATATATGCCACTGGAGAACCAAACGCGTTTCAGATAAACCTCCAGTCCCTGAAATTCCGGATTATTACGGTCGCCCGAATAAGACACATAAACCGCCTCCAGCAGTTTTCGAATCTGTAGATTATACTTTCCGTTCTGGTCAAAAAGAATATCTCTTCCTTCCAAAGCGGCCTCTGAGAGGTAATAAATCAATTCTTTCTGCCACAAAGACAAGTTTTCAAAACCTGCCACACGATAACGCAACAGCTGCAAATCGGCAAACTGTTCTACTATATAATTAAAATTTTCTGACATACTCATTTCAGCTCATTTTAGGCGTTATTACAACATAATTATACAAAAATCGTAGAAGTTTTTCGATTTCACAACAATAGTTCCGAAAACTTTATCAAAAACCTTTACATCCGCACAAAAACACGATAAAACGGTAACTCTTTATTTTTTTATATATCTTTGTGAGCAAAATTAAAAAACATGAGAGAACAAATGCTGAAAACACTCAAATCTTATTTTGGGTACACTTCTTTCCGTCCGCTTCAAGAAAAAATCATTTCTGCAATTCTTCAAAAGAAAGACGCATTGGTGCTCATGCCGACCGGAGGAGGAAAATCCATGTGTTATCAGCTACCAGCTCTGCTGATGGAAGGGACGACCGTTGTGGTTTCTCCATTGATTTCTCTCATGAAAGACCAGGTGGAGTCTCTACAGGCCAATGGTATCGTAGCCCGCGCTTTAAATAGCACGAACGATGATGCTACCAACGCCCAGCTCCATTTTGAATGTGTGCAAGGAAGAGTAAAACTTCTTTATATATCTCCCGAAAGACTGATGTCGGAAATAAACTACCTGTTACGCGACATCCACATTTCTCTGTTTGCCATTGACGAAGCTCACTGTATTTCTCATTGGGGACACGACTTTCGTCCTGAATATACACAGCTGAAAGCCATACGGCAACATTTTCCCAATGTACCTGTAGTAGCTTTGACTGCCACTGCCGATAAAATAACCCGTGAAGACATCATACGGCAATTGGACATGCGCAATCCGGAGGTCTTCATTTCTTCTTTCGACCGTCCAAACTTGAGCCTGGAAGTGAAAAGAGGGTATCAGCAAAAGGAAAAAATCAGGGCTATCGTCAAATTCCTGCGCAGACACCGCAATGAAAGCGGCATCATCTACTGCATGAGCCGCAACGGTACAGAGAAAGTAGCCCAGCTATTGGAAAATGAAGGGTTCGATGTAGGTGTTTACCATGCCGGTATGTCAAATGAGCAACGGGAAATGACGCAGGATGATTTCATCAATGACCGGGTACAGATTATCTGCGCAACCATTGCATTCGGTATGGGAATTGATAAGTCTAATGTCAGGTGGGTAATCCATTACAACCTGCCCAAAAGTATTGAGAACTTTTACCAGGAAATCGGACGTGCCGGCCGTGACGGACTTCCCAGTGAAACGTTACTTTTTTACTCTTTTGGCGATATTGTCCTGCTGTCGAAATTTGCCGCTGAAAGTAATCAGCAGGGAATCAACCTGGAAAAGCTAAACCGCATGCAGCAATATGCAGAATCGGACATTTGCCGCCGAAGAATTCTTTTGAATTATTTCGGAGAAACCATGAATCATGACTGCGGAAACTGTGACGTATGTAAAAATCCTCCTGAACGCTTCGATGGTACCATCATCGTACAAAAGGCCTTAAGTGCCATCGCCCGCGCCAACGAACAAATCGGTACCCGCACCCTGATTGATACTCTGAAAGGATATGCCAGCCAGGAGGTGATTGAAAAAGGGTATGACAAGCTCAAAACATACGGTGCCGGAAGAGATGTTCCCGGAAAAGACTGGCAGGACTACTTGCTACAGATGTTAAACTTAGGTTATTTTGAGATAGCCTACAACGAAAATAATCACCTGAAAATTACGGAAGCCGGGAAAAAAGTTTTATTCGGCAAAGAACGTGCACAGCTGGTAGTCATTAAAAGAGAAGAAAGTTATGGAAAGAAAGGCTCTGCCAAAGAAAACAAAACAGCCTCTCCTGCCCCCTTATTCACTCCAACCGTATTTAAAAATGAAGATGAGGGCTTGTTTGAAGCACTTCGCCAACTACGCAAAAAGCTGGCCGACCAGCTGGCCATCCCTGCCTATATTGTACTGTCCGATAAAACCCTGCACCTGCTTGCCCTGAAAAAGCCCGGTGATATGGAGGCATTTGGTGAAATCAGTGGAATCGGCGAATTCAAGAAAGAAAAATACGGGAAGGATTTCCTAGCTGTCATCAACGAATACCTAGGTAGAAACTAATGAGACAAACGGCTTCCGGTCCATACCGGACGGGCAAACGACTGCCCGGAAAATGCAGCACGTGTATAACTTGCTACAGGCAACATTTCCGGAAGATGCGCTTTGTCAAATGTCACAAAGTCCTCATACAGTACCTGCTCTGTATCCATGCCTATTTTCATCACCTTTTCATAAAGCGACTTACGGGAAGGTGCATTAAAAGCACAGGTATTCGAGTTCATCATACTATCTTCTGAAGGACGATAAGCCCCTTTCGGATAAGTGCAAGCTCCTTCATACACCCCTAAATGTTCGTTCTGGTAACGAGAATCTGTCAAAAAGGAAGCCCATAGTACGGTATCTTTCGATGCGGTAAAATCTACATTCTGTAACCATCCGTTAGCCTGCATTGTACGTATCCGCTGTATTTCCAATGTAGAAATGCTTCCTTTGTCCGAATATACATACTCGTCTTCCAGCTTACCTAAGCCATGTCCAATCGCCTCATGTACTAACACCTGACGAAAATGTTCGCTATCAAGGTTATCAATCACCGGACAATAAGCTATAGCAAATTCCACCAATTTATTATTCTTACCCTGATACCCCCAATAAGTAGTTCCTGCGTATGCTGACGTGTTCAGTATCACTACAGCCAGACTGTTTTCTTTTTTCTTTTCTTTATCCAGTACTTTACCCACATAAATTTGTACAGATGTATCATCTCCTATAATTGTCGTACTGTTTCCACCTGCCAGCTTACAACTGAATGCCGTTTTATACCCCATACCGAAATCATTATTTTCGGAAACGGCATTAATCATGAATACATCAAAATATTCTCGCAAAGACTTCACAGGTTCTTCAGTAAACAGATTTTCCATAGCCTTTTCCATCACACGCCGATAAGTCCCATCGGTAAACTCCTGGTCTACGAAACCGTCTCCCATCAGTACGATTGGAATCCCCTCTCCTTTTACATGCTGTTGCAATGTATCAATCTTACCATCTTCCGAGAAATCAACCGCCTCCAGCACCTGGCCCCCCTGCTGAGATATTTTCACCGTCGCCAACTCTTTTTGCGACCCATCTTCTTCCTTTACAAAGAGTAAATAAGCCGAACGCGACATTCCGCCTTTATTCGAAGTTGCATGCAATGATACTTCATGCGTTTCTGAGGCTGCAGAACGGGAAGTCGTTTCCTGTCTCAACCAACTTCCAGGCTCGGAGGAAGTATACACTTTTAGTTTTTCTACATCTACATTTGTTTCAAAATAAATAGTAAACACTCCTCCTTCCACTCCTATGAGGTATTCCTCTTTCTCCGGAAGCACATAATCTCCCACCTCCTGAAAAACTGAAATTTCACAAGCCTCATCGCCAGATGTCAGTTTTACCTTTGCCTCTCGCACTTGATTTGAATTGTTTTCAAAAACGGCAGTCACTTTCACTTGGCTCTCACCAGCATCACCCGACAAAGGAGATAGGCTTAACCATGTTGCATCGGTGGTGACATTCCATGTACCCAAACTGGTAAATGAAATGAATGCCTCATCCCCGACAACTGATTGTAAAGTCACACTTTCCGTCACATTCTCAAATGCAACAGATTCCATTTCTTTGTGACAAGAAGTCAATAACATCAGAAAAGCCAAACACAGATTGAATAATGTCGTTTTCATACAGCACGATGAGAGCATTCAAAAGTTCATAATTGTTTACCGGAAGAAGTTCATAGAAACAAAAACAGGATTACAAAGAGAATTCTATCCTGCATACTGACAGTGTTCTCTTTGTAATCCTGTCTGAAGAAAGCAAGCGTCCGTTACTTATCCAAGAAATGAAATAAGTACACCGGCAGCAACTGCTGATCCGATTACACCCGAAATATTACTTGCCATACAATATTGCAACACATGGTTCTTCGGGTCATATTTCAACGCAATTTCATTGGCTACACGGCTGGCCATCGGCACAGCACTAAGACCGGTTGCTCCAATCAACGGATTAATTTTCTTCTTCGTAAACAGATTGAATATCTTCACAAAGAAAATACCACCTGAGATTGAAAGTGCAAAAGCTAAGAAACCGCCAATCACGATACCGATAGTCGTCCAGTTCAGGAATGCATCGGTAGTCATTGTAGCTCCTACTGAAATACCCAGGAAAATAGTAGCCGCATTCATAATGCTGTTAGATGCTGCATCGAACAAGCGAGAAGTATTGCTACCGATTTCCTTCACCAAATTACCGAACATCAGCATACCAATCAAAGGCACTGCACTCGGCACGAACAAGGCCACGATGGTAGTACATGCAATCGGGAAAATAATTTTCAAAACACGCAGATTCTTGATTTCCGTTTTTGAAGGATATTTCTTTTCCTGTTCCTTCATGTTGATGGACAGCTCTTTCTTTGTACACCACAAACGTACGACCAATGGCACGATAACCGGTACCAACGCCATATAAGAATAAGCTGCAATAGCAATCGGACCTAACAAATGCGGAGCCAGCTTAATGGTTGTAAAGATGGCTGTCGGACCGTCAGCACCACCGATAATACCCAAAGAAGCAGCCTCTCTTGGAGTAAAGCCCATCAAAATAGATACCAGCAATACAGCAAAGATACCCAACTGAGCAGCCGCGCCGAAAATAGAAAGACGAAGATTACGAAGCATCGGACCAAAATCGGTCAGTGCACCTACTCCCATGAATATAATCGGCGGAAGGAATCCCGTCTTAATCAACATATAGTAAATGAAGTTCATCAATCCCAGTTCATGTGCAATTTCATGAAGCGGCATTTCCCAGATGTTCTTCATCACACCGTTCACCATGACCATTCCGTTTTCATCGGCCTGCACTACTCCCATATCACCGCCCGGGAAGTTGGCCAGCAACACCCCGAAAGCGATGGGTACCAGCAGCAACGGTTCGTACTGCTTCTTGATACCCAGATAGAGCAAGACGAAAGCAATGGCATACATGATGAGAAACCGCGGGTCAGCAGCAATATTGCTGAAAGCGGTCATATCATATAATCTTTCTAATATCTCTTCCATTACAAAATCTTCATTAATACATCATCTTCTGATACGGAGTCACCGGAATTTGCACAGATAGCAGTGATGGTTCCACTAAACTCAGCACGGATGGCATTGTAAGTCTTCATGGCCTCTACATAGCAAATTACATCTCCCTTGTTCACCTTGTCACCCACTTTCACCGGAGTTTCCTGCGCACTCTTCGTCAGGAAGAATTTACCTTCCAGCGGAGAAAGCACTTCTTTTCCTTCACCAGCCGGAGCTTGGGCAGCCGGAGCAGCTGCAGCAGGCTGATTCTGTGCAGAAAGTTTAGACGGATTGACATCGCCAAAGGCTACTGTTACACGATAAGCCTGACCGTTTACGTCTACTGTCAAGACTTTAGTCTGGTCATTGGCCATGTGTACCTCTTCCTTAGCTTCACGACGTTTCTTCACATCTTCCAGGAAGTCAGCTTTTGCCTTTCCGCTCTTATAGGCTTCATACTGAGCTGGGTGCATGGCATATTCAAAGAGTTCTTCATCATCCTGTCCAGTTTCCCATTTCTTTTCCCACATCATCTGACGGTATTTTTCCAGCTGATCAGGATAATTGTCCTGTGGGTTGCCTGTGAAGAACTTACGGCCTTCACGTTCAGTTTTTTCCACAATTTCAGGAGCCAGTTTGCCAGGCAATTGTCCGGCTTTTCCTAAAATCATGTCCCAAATATCGTCGGCAATCATTCCCCAGCGTTCCTTGCCTTTTTCAAGCTGGATGACATTCATCATGGCCAGGTTCTTCACATACTGGCTGAACGGAGTTACCAGGCACGGATAACCCACACGCGGCCATACGTATGCTACCTCATCAAACAGTTTAATCAGCAGTTCATCCTGAGTCATGAACGGCAAGTTACGTTTTGCCTTATACTTATTGATAGATTCCAGGTTGGTATCCAAATCGGCCATCAAGCTACCCATCATACCACCCGGAAGTCCCGGTCCAATCAGCAAAGAATTCATCAGACGGTTCTTCGGACTGATATACAATCCCAGGAAATCATCCATAAATTCCTGAATCAGAGAACGCACCTTCATATAGGCCTGCATATTGATTTCAGGCACCTTGAATCCGGCATCTTTCAGCATGGCCTGCACACTGATTACGTCTGCATGTCCGGTACCCCATGACAACGGGTCCATACCTACATCCACATAATCACATCCGGCCTTGCACACTTCCAGAATAGAAGCCATGTTGAAGCCCGGACCTGCATGAGAGTGATACTGAATCGTAATATCCTTGATTTTCTTGATACCTGCCACCAGCTTACCTAAGAATACCGGACGACCAATACCTGCCATATCCTTGATACAGATTTCATCACATCCTGCATCAATCAGCTTCTTGGTCATATCCAGATAATACTCTACGGTATGAATCGGAGAATAAGTGATGCAAAGACAGCACTGAGAAATCATGCCGGCATCATGTGCATAACCGATGGAAGGAATAATATTGCGTACATCGTTCAATCCACAGAATGTACGGGTAATGTCTGTACCCTGAGCCTTCTTTACTTTATAGAACAACTTACGTACGTCAGCCGGTACCGGACTCATTCGCAAACCGTTCAGCGCACGGTCAAGCATGTGTGTCTGAATTCCAGCTTCATGAAAAGGCTTTGTCCACTCACGGACTGCCTTGTTCGGATTTTCACCAAACAACAGATTTACTTGTTCAAAACCTCCCCCGTTTGTTTCTACACGGGCAAAACACCCCATTTCAATAATGGCTGGGGCCACCTTCACCAACTGGTCTACTCGCGGTACATATTTTCCGGCACTCTGCCACATATCGCGAAAAACCAAACTAAATTTGACTTCTTTTTGTTCCATGACTAATACATGTGTGTTTTTCTAACAGATTACTGCAGTTTCTCTACTTTTATTACCTGACCCTTTCCGGCTGTCAAAATATCCACAGCCGCCTTAATGGCATCCATTGCACCGGCATCGGTAGATGCACCCGTAGCGGCCACCTTCTTTTTAGGCGCTTCTTCAGGAGCAACTTTATTTACAATGGAAATCAGAAGCTGGCTTAACCAGATAACAATGAGCAGAATTACAAATACTGTGACCATTCCGACCACCATCAGCAATAATCCTAATTCAATGTTTTCCATTTCTCAATTAATTAGAATATACATAAAAAGGCGCTCCCTGAAAAAGGATTCAGAGAGCGTCCCAAAAGTAGAAAATTCCATAAAGAACTACTACTAAAACTCGTTAAATATTTGATATTTTATTTAGGTTATCGCCTTATTACTATCAAAATAATATTTCATCAAGCGATTTGCGTTTCTTAGTTTGCACTTCTTGTTCTTTTGCATAACCCACAGGAATCATCACTACCGGCTCCATGGAATCAGGCAGACAAAGCACTTCCCTACAAAGCGGTACATCAAAGTTGCATACCCAGCAAGTACCTAATCCTTGCTCCGTTGCAGCCAGACAAAGATGCTCTACGGCTATAGCCACATCAATGTCTGCATGGTCTTTTCCGTCCGACTTACGATGCCAGGATTCCTCATGATTGGCACAAGCCACGATAATGCAGGGCACATTTTCCATCCAGTCTCTGGGGTAAACTTTTTTCAGTTGTGACAAGCGGGCCTCATCGGTGATTACGGCAAATTTCCAAGGCTGAAAATTCACGGCCGAAGGAGACAAGCGTACACATTCCAGCACATAATCCAATTTTTCTGTTTCCACCGCACGCGTTTCATAATTCCGTACGGAATGACGCATTTTTACTAAATCCAAGAAATTCATATTATTTTCATTTATAGTTTTATCTCTAAATTAAGTCCCAAAATATTCAAGCAGCGCTTCACGTCATATTGGCGGCAATAATATACGTCCAATGCCGTTTTACGGGAAAAAGGCCATCGCACTCCCGGACGATAACGGACGCGTGGCAAGGAGAAGAAAGCCTTGTCACCCACCGGCTGAAAAGCTTCCACCGAGAAATAAGGATATACCACCCAGTTTCCCGATTCATAAGCTATCCTCAAGCGTGAACGCAGCTGCGCTTCATTTGTTCCACCAATAAATGTATGTTGCAGAAGTTCCCGCCAGCCCAACTTTATATTTCGTTTGGTTCCTGAAACGATAAAACCGGCCTGATAGCGATGTCCAATTTTCCATCCGACAGCCCCGCGGTCACGGTATTGTAACTCGTAATATCCTTTCAGCTGCAATAACGGTAATACACGATAATTCAACCCCACATTCAACCGTTCCCGTTCCATCTCCTTCAAACCGTTTTGGGTACGGGCCTGAAATGTACCTCTAAATTTCACCTTCGGATTAAATTGCCAGTCTACCCGTACTCCCGTCCAGGTGGCAAATTCACCTTCTGGCACGGCATAAGCAGAGAATGACACCAAACACATTCCCAACACAAGTAGTAATGTTCCCCATCTATTTTGTTTTTGATTCATAAGTACCTATTCCAACTAAATTGACTGTGCAAGGTATCAAGAAAATCCTGAATTTGCAAATTCAAAGAATACCTCTTCTTCATTTCACATTTGAATCTATTCCCCTGCTCTAGATATCATCAAGTATCCTAAAAAGAAAGAGTTTAACACTTTACACCTCCCATTCGTAGTTTTTTTTCGCCTATTCATAGATTTTATTTTCGAATCAATAGACTTCTCAATAGTTTTGCACAGATTCATCAACTCATCGCCATGAAACAAAACATATTATTATTCATTCTCATCCTATTAATTTCAGGATGCAGTCAGAAAGAAATAGAACCAAGTTTCTCACTGCAAGAAGAGACTAGTTCAATTACTTTAGCCTCTGCAGCCAGTTCCCAAACTGTAATCAGGTTTACCAGTACACGGGAATGGAAAGCAAGCACTTCCAGCGAATGGCTGTTAATTTCTCCTACTTCAGGAGAAGCCGGCACTTATCAGATGGCTCTGACGGCTTCCAGTAAGAATAATAGTAAAAACTCACGTACGGCTACGGTAAATTTAGTTTCTGCTAGTCTCACCCAGTCATTTACCGTTACACAATCGCCTGCAGAATATGTGGAATTGGAACAGACAGCGTATTATACAGAAGCGCAAGGAGGCTCACTACAAATCAAGTTCACCACCAATCTCAGCACTGACGAACTGGCTATTTATGGCACAGCCAGCTGGCTTACACAACCGGCCAACAGTCGCACAGATCAGGCCTATGTGGTCAACTTGACTGTTCTACCTAACGACGATGACAAGGAAAGAACAGCCTATCTTTATTTTTGTAAAACGAACGATGAAGAAGAGGAAATACTTAACAGTGTTACCATCATACAGGAAGGTACCGATACCAACACGTCTACCGATTACTCCGCAGACAAGACCGTACGCATTCTTCAGCGTGCCACACAGGGAAACGGACTCCCTATCGTACTGATGGGAGATGGATTTCTGGACACTGACATTGTAAATGGGACATACGATGAAGTCATGAACAAAGCCATGGAAAATCTGTTTACGGAAGAACCGTTGAAATCGCTTCAAAGCTATTTCAATGTATATTCCGTAATGGCTGTCTCCCGCAGTAACAAATTTGACGGTTACAACACGGCTTTCCAATGCCAAATGGAAGGAGGAATGAGTACCTTGATAACCGGAAACGATGAAAATGTAATAGACTATATACAATGTGTAGAAGGGATTGATGTGTCCGAAACACTGGCTGTAGTCGTACTGAATTCGCCCTTGTATGCCGGAACGACCTACTTCGGCTACTACAGCGAAAACCAGGTAACCGAATTAGCCATAGCCTACTGTCCGATTATCTACAACCTTGAAAACGATAGCTTCAGGCAAGTGTTGGTACACGAGGCAGTAGGACATGGATTCGCCAAGTTAGAGGATGAATACAGCTATGAAGAAAACGGAAAGATGCCTTCGGATGAAATAAACGACGTAAAAATGCTGCAAAGCTATGGATGGGCACAAAATGTAGATTTCACTCAGGATGAAAATACCATTTTATGGTCATCTTTCCTGAATGACAGCCGCTATAGTTCAGAAGGAATCGGCATTTATGAAGGAGCTTGTACCTACATGAGCGGTGTGTATCGTCCTACGGAAGACAGTATGATGAATACCAATACATGTGGATTTAATGCACCGTCACGAAAAGCCATCTACGACATGGTGATGAGAAGAGGAGAAAACCGGGAAACCACCTACGAAGAGTTTGCGGACTTTGATAGCCGGAATGCTTCACAGGTACAAACCCTTACCCGGACTTCGAATGCCATTAGCCGCCCGTTTACACGTCCGCACTTCGTCCACAAATCCATTAATAAATAAAGCCCCAAAAGCCAAGAAGGGAATAAATGAATTGCCTGAAAATATCTATGTTTCTGCTGGCCGAGACGTACGTTTCTCTATCGGAAAACCTACGTTTCGCGTAAAGGAAACCTACGTTTCCCAATAGAGAGACATAAAAATTACTTCGGCAAAACAATAATCACATAAGGACATTTAAGAAAGACCTGTTATAAATAATATCAGAAGTAATTTACTTCAAACAAAAACGCCCTGAGTCTGTGACAGATACAGGGCGTTGCTTTTTTATTTTTCGTTCATATCTTTATCCAGCCATCAGCAAGATAAGCAGCTGAGCCGTCAGGATACGCAAAAACATGGTCAACGGATAAACGGTTGAGTAACCTACAGCCGGCGCATCATTTCCTGCAATCTGATTGGCGTATGCCAAGGCAGGAGGGTCAGTATTACTACCGGCAATCAAACCCATCAACGTGAAATAGTTCACCCGATGATGCCAGCGGGCAATAATACCGGTAATGAGCAACGGTATGAAAGTAATCAGGAAACCGAGTCCCACATACAATACGCCATCACCTTCGACTACCATCTGCACAAAGTTCTCACCGGCCTTGATTCCCACACTCGCCAAAAAGAGCACCAGTCCCACTTCACGAAGCATCAGATTGGCACTCATTGTGGTGTAGGTTACCAGTTTCACTTTATGTCCGAAACGTCCAATCAAAATAGAGATAATCAGCGGACCACCAGCCAGACCTAATTTGACCGGAGTCGGCATACCCGGAATGGCAATAGGCAAACTTCCGAAAAGGATACCGCAAAGAATACCGACAAAAATAGTTACGATGTTCGGATGGTCCAGACGACGCAACTGGTTACCCAGCAAGTTAGCCACACGTTCGATGGCATCCTGCGGACCAACTACCATCACACGGTCGCCCACCTGCAAGCGAAGCTGACGAGCGGCAAACAAGTCCATACCCGAACGGTTGACACGTGTCACATTAACTCCATACATACTGCTGAAATGAAGTTCTCCCAGCGTCTTTCCGTTGATATTCGGCTGTGTCACCAAAATACGGCGAGACACCATCGGTTTGTCCTGCTGGTTAGTGGCATCCCAATCCTGTTCGATTTTCGGACCGATGAAGGCCATGATAGCTTCCGAGTCATCTTCCGCACAAACCAGGAACATACGGTCACCCAGACGAAGCACCGTATTGGCATTCGGCGTAATCATGTGACCGTCCTGAATAATACGCGTACATACAAAGTCACGTGCCAGGAAGTTCTGTACCTGTGACAACGTCTTACCGCTCAACGCCTCATTCTGCACCTTCAGTGAGATAGTATAAGGCTTCATGTGCGGATTGGCTTCTTCTTCTTTCTGTATTTCATCACTATCCTGCTTCACGTCTACCCGGCAGATATAGCGGATAATAATCATGGAAAGAATGATACCCATCACACCCAACGGATAAGCACAGGCATATCCCATGGCAATTTCAGGACCCTGATAGTGCAACTGCTGCAAAGCTTCATTTGCCGCACCAAGCCCCGGAGTATTGGTAACCGCTCCACACAGGATACCTACCATCATCGGAATGTCTACTCTGCCTTGCAAAGCAAAGTACAGAATCAATGCTACGGCAATGTTCAGGAATACAATTCCCACTGCCAGCAGGTTTAATGTAATACCTCCCCGTTTAAAAGAAGAAAAGAATGAAGGACCGACCTGAAGTCCGATACAGAAGACAAAAAGAATCAGTCCGAAGTCTTGCACGAAAGAAAGGATGGCAGGATTTCCAGTAAAACCGAAGTGTCCAGCCAAGATTCCCACGAACAAGACGAATGTAACTCCCAGCGATATGCCGAAGAATTTAATTTTTCCCAACAGTACCCCCGCCGCAATTACAAAGGCATACAATGCCACTATATGCGCTATCGAGTTGGGATTCGTCAATAAATCTTGTAGCCAGTTCATAGATATTAAATTAGTTTATTCAGGGGGCAAATGTAACCAATTAAAAATAATAGGGCAAACTTTTCTTTCTTTTTTCATCCCAACCTTCTTTCTGATGTATTCCGTACACTCTTTTCCCGTCCAAAAGCCTTCAGTACCCCCTGCACACGTTTAATGTTTTTAGCTTTCTATAGCTATAAAAAAGGGGGAATGTGGAATAAACAAGCGGAAAATTTGTATATTTGCCCATGCAGGCTACAACCTGTGTGATAATTTTAAATCTGAATATCAACCCAAAAACACTAATTCACTATGGCAGATAGTAAAGAAAAACTCTTTTCAGATTTTTCGCCCGTGTCCACACAAGAATGGATGGACAAGATTACGGTAGATTTGAAAGGAGCCGATTTTGAGAAGAAGTTGGTATGGAGAACCAACGAAGGTTTCAAAGTGAAACCATTCTACCGTCAGGAAGATTTGGAAGGATTGAAAACCACAGAGGGACTTCCCGGACAATATCCCTACATCAGAGGCATCAAGAAAGACGATAACACCTGGTTTATCCGTCAGGACATTACCGTAAACGATGCGGCTGAAGCCAACGCCAAAGCCCTTGATATATTAAATAAAGGTGTAGACTCACTCGGATTCCATATCAAAGCCAAAGAACTTAATGCAGAATACCTCGATACTTTGCTGAAAGACATCTGCTGCGAATGTGTGGAACTGAACTTCTCTACCTGCCAGCGTCACACGCTGCAACTGGCACAACTGCTGGTAGCCTATTTCCAGAAAAAAGGATATGCACCTGAAAAGCTGAAAGGCTCGCTCAACTTCGACCCTATCAGCAAAATGATGCAAAAAGGAAAAGACGTAAGCGCTGTCATTGCCACAGGGAAGGAACTGGTGGAAACACTGGCTGCATACCCGCATTTCCGTTGCATTTCCGTGAACTCTGTACAGTTGAACAACGCCGGAGCCTACATTTATCAGGAATTAGGATACGCACTGGCATGGGGAAATGAATACCTCAACCAGCTGGTAGAAGCAGGCGTTCCTGCCGCACTGGCTGCCAAGAAAATCAAATTTAACTTTGGTATCAGTTCCAACTATTTCATGGAAATTGCCAAATTCCGTGCCGCACGTATGCTGTGGGCTGACATCGTAAAACAATACGCACCGAAATGCCCGCGCACGGACTGCAAGAATACGGGAGCCGACGGCACTTGTTATTGTGCCTGCAAGATGGTAGCCCATGCAGAGACATCCAATTTCAACCTTACTTTGTTCGATGCACACGTGAATTTGCTCCGTACGCAAACTGAGGCCATGAGTGCTGCCATTGCCGGAGTCAACTCCATCACGGTATCTCCATTCGACAAAGCTTATCAGACACCGGACGATTTCTCTGAAAGAATTGCCCGCAACCAGCAGTTGCTGTTGAAAGAAGAATCACACCTGAACCGTATCGTTGATCCGGCTGCAGGTTCTTATTATATTGAAAATCTGACTGTAGCCATTGCCAAACAGGCTTGGGACCTCTTCCTTGCTGTAGAAGAAGCAGGAGGTATGTTGCAGGCTGTCAAGGCTGGAAGCATTCAGGAAGCTGTAAACCAAAGCAACAAAGCCCGTCATGAAGCGGTTTCCAAACGTAAAGAAATCCTGTTGGGAACTAACCAGTATCCGAATTTCAATGAACTGGCAGGCGACAAACGTCCGCTGGATGGATGCAAGAAATGCGGTTGCGGTGGAGAAGCACACGAAGAAGAAGGCACTTTGGCCAAACTGGAAACCGCACGTGCAGCCAGCGAATTCGAAGCTCTTCGTCTGGAAACTGAAAATTCAGGCAAACGTCCGAAAGCTTTCATGCTGACCATCGGTAACCTGGCCATGCGTCAGGCTCGTGCACAGTTCTCGTGCAACTTCCTGGCATGTGCAGGCTATCAGGTAATTGACAACTTAGGATTTGCCAGCGTAGAAGAAGGAATTGAAGCTGCCATGAAAGCACAGGCAGACATCGTGGTAATCTGCTCCAGCGATGATGAATATGCAGAATATGCTATCCCGGCCTTCAAGGCACTCAACGGACGCGCTATGTTTATCGTAGCCGGCGCTCCGGCCTGCATGGAAGAACTGAAGGTTGCCGGCATTGAAAACTTCATTCATGTGCGTTGCAACGTACTGGAAACCTTACGCGAATACAACAGCAAACTCTTATCCTGAATTAAACTATGAGACAGAATTTCAAACAAATCGATATATTTGCCGGTTTCCATCCGCAGAATGGCATGGAATGGCAGAAAGAAAATGGCATCACTGCCAACTGGAAAACGCCTGAACAGATTCAGGTGAAACCTGTATACACCAAAGAAGACCTGGAGGGTATGGAACACCTGAACTATGCAGCCGGTATTCCTCCTTATCTTCGTGGCCCGTATTCTATGATGTACACCTTCCGCCCGTGGACTATCCGTCAGTATGCCGGATTCTCTACCGCCGAAGAATCCAACGCATTCTACCGTCGTAACCTGGCTTCCGGTCAGAAAGGATTGTCAGTAGCTTTCGACCTTCCGACACACCGTGGATACGACCCTGACCATCCGCGTGTAGTGGGCGACGTAGGTAAAGCCGGAGTATCTATCTGTTCACTGGAAAACATGAAAGTGCTTTTCGACGGCATTCCATTGAACAAAATGTCTGTTTCCATGACCATGAACGGTGCGGTACTTCCTGTCATGGCATTCTATATCAATGCCGGACTGGAACAGGGTGCCAAACTGGAAGAAATGGCCGGAACCATCCAGAACGATATTCTGAAAGAGTTCATGGTGCGTAACACCTATATTTATCCGCCTGCCTTCTCCATGAAGATTATTTCTGACATCTTCGAATATACTTCTCAGAAGATGCCGAAATTCAACTCTATCTCTATTTCGGGATACCACATGCAGGAAGCGGGTGCCACTGCCGACATTGAACTGGCTTATACACTGGCCGACGGATTGGAATACCTTCGTGCAGGAGTAGCTGCCGGTATTGACATTGATGCTTTTGCTCCGCGTCTGTCGTTCTTCTGGGCCATCGGTATGAACCACTTCATGGAAATAGCCAAGATGCGTGCTGCACGTATGCTGTGGGCCAAGATTGTAAAACAGTTCAATCCGAAGAACCCGAAATCACTTGCACTGCGTACACACTCACAGACTTCAGGATGGTCACTGACCGAACAGGACCCGTTCAACAACGTAGGACGTACTTGTATCGAGGCCATGGCCGCCGCATTGGGACATACGCAGTCACTGCATACCAACGCTTTGGACGAAGCGATTGCACTTCCGACCGACTTCTCGGCACGTATTGCACGTAATACTCAGATTTACATTCAGGAAGAAACGCAGATTTGCAAGAATGTAGACCCGTGGGGCGGTTCTTACTACGTAGAAGCATTGACCAACGAACTGGCTCACAAGGCTTGGGAACATATTCAAGAAATCGAGAAACTGGGAGGTATGGCCAAAGCCATCGAAACCGGGATTCCGAAGATGCGTATCGAAGAAGCTGCTGCACGTACTCAGGCTCGTATCGACTCGGGTGAACAGACTATCGTGGGTACAAACAAATATCGTCTGGAAAAAGAAGACCCGATTGATATTCTGGAAGTGGACAACACAGCCGTACGCCAGGAACAGATTGAAAACCTGCGCCGCCTGAAAGAAGGACGTAACCAGGCAGAAGTGGACAAAGCATTGGAGGCTATTACCGAATGCGTACGCACTGGCAAGGGCAACTTGCTGGAATTGGCCGTAGAAGCTGCTCGCGTACGTGCCACACTGGGAGAAATATCTGACGCCTGCGAAAAAGTCGTAGGACGTTATAAAGCAATTATCAGAACAATATCAGGCGTGTATTCATCAGAAAGTAAAAAGGATGCAGATTTCGCACGGGCTTGCGAACTGACCGAAGAATTTGCGAAGAAAGAAGGCCGTCGTCCGCGTGTCATGATTGCCAAGATGGGACAGGACGGACACGACCGTGGTGCCAAGGTAGTAGCTACCGGATTTGCGGACTGTGGTTTCGACGTGGATATGGGACCGTTGTTCCAGACTCCGGAGGAAGCCGCTCGCGAAGCTGTAGAAAACGACGTACATGCAGTAGGTGTATCGTCACTGGCTGCCGGACACAAGACATCGGTTCCGCAAATCATTGCCGAGCTGAAGCGTCTGGGCCGCGAAGACATCCTGGTCTTTGCCGGAGGAGTCATCCCGGCACAGGATTATGACTTCCTATACAAAGCCGGCGTCATGGCTATCTTCGGACCGGGAACTTCAGTGGCCAAATCAGCTTGCCAGGTAATGGAGCTGCTGCTGGAAGCAGAAGAAGAATAAAATCGTCCCCCCAAAAAATAAGAGCGTGTCAAAACTAGAATGACCGCTTCAAAAAACACAGGTTATAATCATAACACATAAAATGGTCGTATCAGGCTCTATTTGAGCGGTGATACGACCATTTATTTTATCTTTCAGGATGCTCAAATCAAGTTTGACGTACCCCTCCTTTTTTCAATCAATCATTTGCAAAGGAATCCCTCGGCACGTCCGGGAGTCAGAAGTTCCCAAAGAGAAGCCACTACCCAGCCCGGCGCAAAGATATCATTATAATATCCCTTTCCGTTCTTGCCATAATCCCAGTTAGTGTGCTGCACCACTTCCGGATAGTATCCCTTTTTAGCCACCCCGCACAAATGTCCTTCATAAGGCAAGAGCTGCCGCATGGAGGTACTGATAACCTCGGCAAAACGACCGAAGCGAGGCTCATGATATTCTTTCGAAAGCCAATGAAGCACATCGGCAAAACCAAAGACAAAAACGTCGATATGATTATTCTCCACGGAAACGTTTCCCCATCCGCGGGTCTTTAGTCCGATATCCCCCAGCATTTGTCCCTGAGCAAACGGCACGTTCCACGTATAGTACCACGACAAAGCAAAATAAGCCGCTTTCCGGGCCAGCCCCGCATAGTGCACACGTGCTGTTCCCTTTGTCACCAAAGCAAGATACCAGGCAGCCGTTGAAGCATACAGCGAGGCTTCCTTATCCTCACAGTTCGCATCGAGGGTAGACGAGAAATAATCCGCTTTCGATATCAGTTCCTTTTCCAGATAATCCACTGAACGCCTGGCAGCTTCCAGATAACACCTGTTTCCGAAATACTTGTAGCCCATTACCAGAGGAAGAGTGGCCGAAGGAGTGCTCCCTCCGCTTCCATCCACGACAGAGAAATCATCCCGAAACTTGCGCGGAAAACTGCCATCGGGATTTTGCAAACGTAAAAAAGTATCAAGCAGTGTGGCTATCCGCTTTTCCCACTCAGGATGCCTACGCCCCTGTCCTTTCTCATAATTCAAGTAATGCAGTACCGCATAAACTCCTTCAGACTGCCGGCGGATACTATGCAGATGACCCTCCTGTTTTTTGCCGTAATGTATAACCTCATTGAAAAAGCCCGACTCAGAAAAGCCATGCGCCAGATAAGAATCAAAAACAGCTTTCGCATTCACCCTCAAGTCCTCTCTGTTTTTATCCTCCCCATATTCCAAAGCATTGAAGGCATTCAGCAAGGTACGCCCCACAAAGCCAACCTCAGCCAGACCACTTTTCCGGCAGTCTGTCGTGCGAAGTTCCACCCCCGAATAATACTTGACAGACATATCTCCCACAAAGCTTTCCACAAAGAAATTGCTCATCACCTCCTTCATCACTTCCGCGGTGTAAGGAGTCTCCACGGTCGCCGGCTGATAAAGGTCGTAACCATACTCCCATGCCTGCTTCACACAATCCGAAAAATCTTCCGAAACAATTTCATGCAACCTCCAGGTCAAGGTAAGCGTCTTTCCTTTACCCAGGAACTGGTAAGCCTCAACAGAAGGAGCAAGTGTCAACTTGCGGACATACGTTCTGGGAGCTTCCTTGTATGGAAAGCCAAAAGAAAGCGAAGCCGTCCCGCCGATATTTTCAAATCCCGTATATCCAACCGAGGTTTCTCCGGAAAGAATAACTTCTCCCTCCTTATGAGTGGACAAAGCATCCGTATGAAACTCATCCATACGTATCACAGAAAAAGATTTCCCGTTCTTCTCGTCATACACGGCGGTCATCGGCGTGCTTAGCCTGTCTTCACGAACCACCCAGCTATCCGAAGTATGGAAAGAAGGCGCCTCCTCAGGCGAGCGCAGGTTACGCCGGTACCAGAACCCCGGCATATAGAACAAGCAGTCATCGTGTCTTGCTCCGGTACTCACCAGTTCGCCATAATGAAAGTACACATCTTCCAAAGCTGTCAGAAACAGTGTTATTTTTTTATCCTCTCCCTCCTCCTCAATTTTCTGATAAATCATCATGGGAATCCGGTCGGTACCAGCCAGTTCATAATCAAAGTTCCCTTGACGCAGAACTTGAAAAGTCAACGGATAATGCACTGCGTTATTCCCCGGAGTTTTCAATGAAATGCAAGCAGAGACATTGGCAGGAGTATATTCAATGGCCTGAACACTCAATCCTCCTGCTACAAAAACCAGTCCGCTCAAAAATTTCCAATGCATCATAAACTTTCAGTTTTTACAGGTCGGATTACTTTGTTTTTGTCGACAGAGATGTCAAACAGCCCGTCCTTATTCTTTTTAAGAAGCAGCGGAACAATGCGTGTCTTGCGTGGAGAAACTACAGAATCGGAATGATGGACATGATACACATAATACAGATTTCCGTTCTCACCGGCAAACACATCGCCGTGCCCTGAGCCATTCTCTCCCACGATACCGCGATGAATTATCGGATTGCCAGCGTATTTCTTCCACGGTCCCGCAGGAGATGAAGCCGTGGCATAGCCTACGGCATAATCTATGTTCATAAAATGATTGGCAGAATAGAAAAGATAATACGTATCTTCCAGCTTGACCACCGCAGGCCCTTCCATGATAGGATCGGATACATAATTAGCCGTACTTTCCCACGGTTCCGTACAGGCAAGACACTGCTTCAACGCTGTCTCTTATACACAT
>ENA-OXJK01000273-OXJK01000273.1-human-gut-metagenome-genome-assembly--contig:-NODE-273-length-26579-cov-11.0895_pt1 | contig 26579 bp, 36 predicted proteins | sample MGYA00249823_ERZ652372 | MGnify/ENA primary metagenome ERZ652372 (study PRJEB26925, sample SAMN05826969) | human gut metagenome | biome: ENVO:2100002; feature: ENVO:00000062; material: ENVO:00002003...
GCCTTATCGTCGGCAGCGTCAGATGTGTATAAGAGACAGAAGTAATTGTAGCCAACCATTGCGGCATTAAGGTATTCGGCGTATCAGTCATCACCGACTTGGGCGTGGAAGGAAAGATTGTGGAAGTATCACACGCAGAAGTGCAGAAGGCTGCCGACGAAGCACAGCCTCGCATGACAACCATTATGAGAGAACTTATCAACAGAGCGTAAAAATACTATGCACGAAGGAAACAGAACAGAAATTTCAACGTTGGGTGAATTTGGGCTTATCAAGCACCTCACCCAAGATATTAAATTACAGAATCCGGAAACGAAATACGGTGTGGGCGACGATGCCGCCGTACTGGAATTTTCCGACAAGCAGGTACTGGTCACTACCGACCTACTGATGGAAGGTGTACACTTTGACCTGGTATATACCCCGCTGAAGCACCTGGGATACAAATCAGCCATGGTGAACTTCTCCGATATTTACGCCATGAACGGTACTCCGAAGCAGATTACCGTATCACTGGCTGTATCCAAACGCTTCTGCATCGAAGACCTGGAAGATTTCTACGACGGACTGAAACTGGCTTGTGCACAGCATCAGGTAGACCTTGTAGGAGGTGACACCACTTCTTCCGTTACAGGGCTGGCCATTTCCATCACCTGCATTGGAGAAGCCGATAAAGACAAGGTGGTATACCGCAACGGCGCCAAAGAAACTGACCTGATCTGCGTATCAGGTGATTTGGGAGCTGCTTACATGGGACTTCAGCTGATGGAACGGGAAAAAGCCGTGTTCCAGGGCGAAAAAGATGTACAGCCAGACTTTGCCGGCAAAGAATACTTGCTGGAACGCTTCTTGAAACCGGAAGCCCGCAAGGATATTGTAGAAAGCCTGGCTAAAGCCGGCATCAAACCCACTGCCATGATGGACATCTCCGACGGATTGTCATCTGAGCTGATGCACATCTGCTCACAAAGCCATGCCGGTTGCCGCGTGTACGAAGAACGCATTCCGATTGACTATCAGACAGCCGTAATGGCCGAAGAATTCAACATGAACCTAAGCACTTGTGCACTGAACGGCGGCGAAGATTACGAACTGCTCTTCACGGTACCGTTGACCGCGCACGAAGTCGTTTCTCAGATGAAAGACGTGAAAGTCATCGGTCACATCACCAAACCCGAACTAGGATGCGCCCTTGTGACTCGTGACGGAAATGAACTTGAGTTGAAAGCACAAGGCTGGAATCCCTTGAAAGGATAAAGTTCTTTTATAAACTAAATTAAAACCTTCCTTTTTCAATCTCCGATTTTATTTCGGTCTGAAAAAGGAAGGTTTTTAAGGTTATTATCGGTACTTTTCCCACAAAAATGCCGTTTTTTGCACAAAAATCGTATTTTTTCTGCTGAAATGTTTGCAAGTTCCAAAAGTTTGCGTACCTTTGCAACCGCAATCGAGAAACATTGGTTGCAAACATAAAAATGCTGGTGCCATAGCTCAGTTGGTAGAGCAAAGGACTGAAAATCCTTGTGTCCCCGGTTCGATTCCTGGTGGCACCACAATCCACTTCAGATTCAGTTCGGAAGTGGATTTTTTATTAGACGGAATTTCATTATTGGTAGTCGGAAGACACTGCAAATGAGGTTCTTTAGTTGAGCCTGACAAGGGCACGGAACACATTAAGTCGAAAAAGGGCGAGTGTACATTTTTTGAGGGTTTCATCAAATGAGTGTACCAAAATGCACACTGTACGTCCTGTCAAAATCAACTCATGGGGTTCATCATCTTCAGTCAAACTCAATTAAAGAACGATTATGGTGAAACTAAAATTCATTGTTCTTGATGGTGTGCTGGCTTTGCGCATCTCGGAAAACAAGGCTCGCTATTACAAAAGAGTCACGCATCTGCTCAAAGGAAAGCCCAATCTTGAAAAGCATTGGGTGAAAGAAAAGGAAAGGTTCTCGGCCTATGCAATATCCTATGCTGAGAACAATCAAATCCTCGAAGACTTCAAAGCCGTTTACTGGAAACTTGTGACGGAGCATCCAGAACTGACCGCCAAACAAGTGGCGAACTACTATAAGTCGCACTTCACCACTCCTGAAGCAAAGCCACAAGAGAAGGTATCAGAATGGCCAGTAGAGGAATACAAGAACTCTGTTGAGAAGTACCTGGAAACGGTTATCTTGCGAGAGAAAGCCAAGCAGGGCTGTAATCACGAAACGTATTACAAGTTGCTTGCACGGTGCCGTTCAGACATCCCAGGCTTTGACACGATGGCATTTTCAACCATTGACTACAATAAGATGGTCGGAATCGCCTACATCTTCGCAAGGAAAAGGGCCTACCGCAACACTGCCAAATCATTCCGTGCGTTGCTTGGCAGGGCGCACAAGGACAAGGACGTGATGTTCAATCTTGGGCAAATAGGCACATTCTGCTTCAGCGACTACAATCCAGACCGATATGATGTGGTAGAACGACACCCAGACGTGTTATCTGACGAGCAACTTAGGCGGTTTATGAATTTCAGTGTACAGGATATTACTCCATCGTACAAGGACAGGAAACAGGTGGAGCTTTACTACGATTTCTGTGTATTCATGTTCCACACTTTCTTTTCACCTTGTGACGTAATCAAGGTGAAGCGCAGGGATATTACCAGAAAGGATACGTTATTGGTGAAGCGCAAAAAGACCCATCGCACGGTAGAAGTTCCCATTACCCCTATTGTCCGTGCCATCATTGATAAATACAAGGGCCAGTCAAAGGACGGGTATATTTTCCCGATAATGGACGATGAGTATGAAAAGAAACACGCCACAAAGGACTATACATACAAGAAATTCAGGGAATACCTGAACGTATGGCTAAAAGAAGTAGGAAAAGAGCTGGATACGGACTTCAACCTGTATGCCTATGTGTTCAGACATACAGCAATCACTGTTGCCATTAACAATGGACTCCCCATATCGTATATAGCTAATGCAGCAGGAACAAGCGTGGAAATGATACAGCAGCACTACTACAATGGCGAGTGTGCCAAGAATCGTGAAATGCTTACCTCTGTGTTTATGAGGGCTGGAGTTTAGATTTATATATATCACCAAAATAAGTGGTATATAAACTTGAGATTAGTATATAAAACGACCTTGTACCACTAAAATCGGTGGTACAAGGTCTTATAGGTGGTACAAACAAAACTACTTTTCGTTGCTTGAGTTATTCCTTTTCCTGTCTGCCAACGCCTTGTTTATTCCACCACCAGCCATGAAACAACCGACACACAGCATAAAGATACCCAAGCTATCCAAATCTGTTTTGATATATCCGTTGCTGCACACATCGTATATGAGACAGAAGCAAACACACAGCCCCATAAAAGCACCGACAATACATGACAACACAAGCGCAAAGCTCTTGGAACTGTCGAGAGTGTCGGCTTTTATCAGACTCTTCAGATATTCAAATGCTTTCATTTTCCCAAGTAAGACATAATGCCTTTCACATGAATATCAACCATTGCTTGCTTTCCAGCATCGCTCATCAAGATAGCAACATCTTCCTTGTTGTCTTGAAACAAGTTTTCGGTAAGAACGGCTGGGCATTTGGTGTCACGCACAATACCATAGTTACCCACCCAGTATTTCGTGGCAGGAACGCATCTGTTGCCCTTGTAGCCAGCTTTGTCGGCCTCTTCGTACAAACACTTGGCAAGACGTTTGGAATTACTGGAAGCGTTGGGGGCAACCCATACGCTCCATCCTCTTGCGCTCATCCATCCAGAATTGCCAGCGGCATTGATATGTATTGACACGAGCAGGACGTTTGAAGTGCCTACCTTGTTGCAGATGGCATTTACCCTGCGCACCCTTTCATTGATTGAGATGTCAGTTTCTTCAGTTACTATTCGTTCCGCATCAAGTCCTTTTGCTTTTAATGTGTTTTCAAGTCTTTTAGCGATTTCTCTCGCCCAAGCATATTCTCTCAGCTTTCTGTCTGGAGAACACTTGCCTGGAGTGTTGCTTCCGTGGCCATTATCTATTAAAATCTTCATTATCATATTGTTTTAACGATTATCTGTCTTATAATGAATAGGCCACAGAAGCGCAGATAGTTGAAAATCCCCATAGAAACCGTTATCCTATGGGCTTCTATGGGGCAAAACAATCTTAAACCTTAAAACTACTAATAACCAACTTGATTGTCAAGCAAGCAGGACTTGAACCTACAACCTTCACCGTATCAGGGTGACGCTCTACCTGTTGAGCTACTGCTTGGTGTATCAGAGGCAATTTCACAACTGGCTCGATACTTGAAAAAAAATTTACCAAATGAGAAAGAGCCACAAGTAGGAATCGAACCCACAACCACGGACTTACAAAGTCCACGCTCTGCCAGTTGAGCTATTGTGGCAATTTGTCAGGCAGTTGATTTAATCCTGCGCTGACCGTTCCGATACTACCCACTCGGAACAACGTCCGCCAGCATACGTTCTGGACCCAACGACTCTGACATCACCTCGGTTTACTCCGATTATGGCGAATGGCGTGGGTGTCTTCGTTCCCTTGTACTTCGGGCTTATTTCCTCCACTGGGCGTAATGCTTCCTGAGATAGAGATAATACACATCATCTTCGTTCTCATAAGCCTCACGCTCAAATGATATGTTTCTATAAGCGTTGCCAGACTTGCACAGCCTGTACAACCATTCAATCACATACAAAACATAGAAGAATACATAGCCCAGCTCTTTCATCTGGGCAGTATGTATCGCTTCATGGTTAAAATCCGTACTTGTCATCCGTGCGCCTTTTCTCACGAAAATAACGCCGAATAAATTTATGGCTTTGAAACCCTTAAATGGTATGAGTTTATTCTCTATTACGACCACCATTTCTAAATTTAGGTTAGTGGAGAAACTGGGAGTCGAACCCAGAACCCTCTGCTTGCAAAGCAAATGCTCTTCCATTGAGCTATAACCCCATTTGTTGCGGAGTTGGGAATCGAACCCAAGACCTTCAGATAATGACTCTGACGAGCTACCGCTGCTCCACTCCGCGATTTGTATAAGAATAGCCACTGCATATACCAGAAGGTTTACGAAGTGGCTATATTTTTTAGATTTTCCTCAAAAATCACATCACAACCTGCCAATCATCGGCAAACGCATCATCAATTGACGGCATCCAAGAATCGGCCTTGCCTGTATTTGGGTCATAGATGAGGCACTGGCTTGTGTAATCAATGAACCTTGTGTTGGCCATTATCAGGTCTTTTGCCGACTGAGGAAGAGATTGCATTCTGGGAACAATATCGCTTCCGATATGGGCTGGAACCTGCTTAATGACAAACGGCCCATGCTGCCCCCAGCTACAACGCCTTACACAAAGACCAGCCTTCAGAAGCTCAATCGCCGCACCGAAATTGAACTGGTTAAACAGTTGTAAATGCTCTTCCATAACGTCTTCACGAACTTCCAGCATTGAGATATAGCCGCTCATTATGGATGCCTGAGCAGACAGAAGTCCACGAGCCAGTGCGCTAAGTTTTTGGCCATTAGCACTGGAAAGAAAAGTATTGAGTTTGTTTAACCGTTCCTTAATCTCTCCACACTCAATGTGCATACGGTCAATGGCTGTTTCTGAAACTTTGTATGCCTGTTCAAACGCCTCTGCTGGAGACCAACTGATATAGCCATCCTTGTACTTCACGATATATCCTTTTTCTGAATTATCGTGAACTTCAGGGGCGTTTACATACGGATTGCGCCCTGTCTTCTTGACGTAATCACCCAGAGTCATAGGCTCTGCTTCTACCTGTTTTGTTCCAATGTACTTCTTCATATCAAGTGAGTTTATGCGCCAGCAGTGTAAGTTCCAGTTATAGCAGCCGTAGTGCTATCCGACAGATGTGCCATTCCTGTAATGTTTGTTCCAGTAATATTCAACTCGATAGAAGTGATTTTGGCTCCAACATCTCCTTTATCGCCTTTCGCTCCATCGGCTCCTGCATCGCCCTTGTCTCCTTTGTCTCCCTTAGAACCAGTAGCACCTTTTTCTCCTTTCAAGTTTTTGAAAGCAAAACTTAATGCACCTCCCTGAAGGTCAACAGAAACTTCTGGCGTACCAGTATTGCCATCCACAGTAGCAGTTGCGGATGTTATAGGAGAATCTCCTCCACTTCCACCGCTGCTGCCAGCATTTGACTGTACCACGACCATCTTTGCCAACTTTACAGGAGTCTCACTAACGATACGAATCATCATACCAACAGGTACGTCCAGGTCGATTGTCCGCTTTCTGGGGTCAAATTCAATTCGGCTGTCTGCGCTTGGCTCCATTCCTTCCATGTGCCTGTAGATTGCCAACGGCGTTAATTTCCCATTGTCTATCTGCACTACGCATGGGCCTTCAGACTTAAAATCTGCTTCATAAACGCCATCTTTACTCTTAAAACTTATATCCTTCATTGTCTTATGAATTAAGTGTTTTACTAAAGAATAGATAAGCAGACTTGGTTAAGTTGTCTGCTTATAATTATCATTTACATATTTAAGTCCGAAACACCATTTAATCATCCAGCGTTGAAACCAATTTATAGGCTTATATACCGATATTGCCGTTTTAGTCGGTTCATGGACCAATTGGGCTACCACTTTGGGTAGCCCAGTAATTCTATATCTTTCGTTCTCGCTCATGGTATCCTGCTTATATCAATCCAGTAAACGGAGACGAAATAGAACAACCATCCAACGCATAGCCTATAGCCACTATTGCACCACCGATAACAGTAGCCGCAATATCCAGCCAATCAAATCCATTCTTTGTTACTGGCCATCCCTTACATCCTTTATATGCCCAGTCCTTGTACTCGGCAGCAAGAGCCGCAACAATTGCTGTAACAACGCCAAAAAGCATGGCGATAACCAGCCCAGCCACCAAGTGCTTAGGCCGATTGCTTTCTGTAATCCACTTGAAATACTTTTTCATATCAATAAAATTTTATCCATCTAAGAATAGAGGCAGTCTTAAATTTGCGTTTTTGAAAAACGGTTATTTATTACCAAAATCAGCAGGAGTTTCGCCCCATCTTCGGTTATCCCAGTGTCGAACTTCAATCGTATCGACATCAGCAGACAACACACGTAGAAACAACTCGGCTTTCTTCAGTTCGTTGTTTCGTTTATTGGAAGCCGTTGACTTAGCCTTGAACCAAGCAATAGCTGTCTGGGAGTCTGTATAAATGACACGAGGCTGGAAGTCATTTTCAATTATGAACTTCACAGCCTCGACCACAGCAAGAAACTCACCAATATTAACCGTTTGATTACCTAAGTCTCTATAAAAGATTTGCTCTCCAGTAGCAAGATTGACACCCTGATATTCTGTCTTTGATTTTTTTGTGGAATGTGCCGCATCGGTTGCGATTCCACACACAGGACGTTTCATTTCTTGCGTCTGTTAAATCTTCCCCATCGGTCATTTTCCAGCAGCGCAAGTATCTCGTTTGCAGCAGTGTCGAAATCTTCCACGACCTGCAATATATTCTTTACATCAACCCTCCTCTCCAGTATGGCCTTGCAAGCTGGAAGTGACTTTATAGACTCCTTGCGTCCATTAAAGGGGTCAAATCTGATTGTCTTATTGCCAAATTTGACCTCAACAAGATATATGTTGTTTTTGACGTATGTTTTAGTAACCGTTGCTTTGAATTGTACAGGCTCGGCAGCAATTACAACATATCCGTTTCGTTCTGTCATCGGGATAAGGGTGCAATCATACAACACATTCAGAAGAATCTCGCTTGCCAGCATTTTATCAAGGATACAAATCTTCTTCGGATATTCCGAATCCTGACGTACTCCGCAGATTCTACCTGTTTTTGGATTTTGAGACACAAAACTGATGATTGCACCAGTCTGGTCTGATTTAACGAATTTCAGCTTTGTGTACACACGAGATACCTTTGCCTCGTTCTTGTCTGAAGTTGTGCTTTTATTGTTCATTCTTGTTTGAAGTTAAATAATCGTATAACAAAAAACCGCCCCCGATTAATTCGAGAAGCGGTACAAATGTACTCAAAATATAGTTATTTCAACTATAATAATGAGATAATTTTATTTGCAATATACTGAAAATCAGTACAATTACAGTTAAGTTGATTTTTGCTTATAAAGTCATGCAAACTCTTATCTATAAGCAAGTAAGCAATTAATGAAAAATATCACTTACCGTTAAGTCTAAAATTTTTTCAATAGTCCTCCCTTTCTTCTTGTTTTAATCGTTCAACATCTGGATAATCGAGTTCCCCAGCGTCATTTCTGTATGTTACCATCTTCAGTTCCATGCCTGAATCGGCCAATTCACTGATAAGAGAAACATCCGATACTGGAAACACGGCCATCTCTTCGGTTGAATTACATTTGTTACCTAATGCTTGGGCTACTTTTGCAGCATCATCTGATAATGCAACATAGTTTGTACCTATCTGGAACAGAACCATTGCCCCTGGCGACAAACTCTTGTAGTAGTTGTACGCCTCAATTTGCTTCTTGTTCATAATTCTATAAATTATTTAAGTCAACTGAAAGTGCAACGCATTTGTCACACAAGCCGTCATTGCGAAGATATTTGGATTTCCTTATTTCTATGCCACATTTCTCGCAATAATATTTGGGCTTATGTTTGTTGTACACCATTTTTTGCGCAGCATACCGAGATATTTTGTACTTGTTGGTCAGCATAAAGAATATCTGGGTGGGTGTGTAGTTCCCCATTTTCTTTATGCTACCGTAAGTATATCTGACAAGGCACTCCATTACTGCGCTTTCTTTCAGCATACCCATAGCATAGAGCTTCTGGAGGTCCATAACGGACACCCCAGTCGCATCTGCAAGTTTCTCTATTTCGGTATCGTCAAGACGTATCATTCCCTTTTCAAAAAATTAGCAATACCACCTACAACTAAAAAGAATGGAATGGCACATAAAATACCCACCATCCAACTGTCTGATTCGTTTCCAATGAGCAATAAACAAAATGTGGCAAAAAATATCAGCACGAAAACAAGACAGCCATTTATTCCTCCTTTTTTATTGTTACTGCCATTGTGTAACGAATAATTATCTGGTGATTCTAATTCAAATCCATGTATCAGACAAAACAAAGCTGCCAGTTCCTCGTCCTGTATTTCTTTATCGCGTTTCAATTTTGCGTCAATGCCATATTCTTGTCTGTATTTCTTGAACCAATTAATAATACGCTTTTTTTTGCACACTAATTTATCTTGAACAATTCCAAGTAATTCTTTTTCTTGTCTCAATGTGAGTTTTATTGGTTGTTTATATAGCCATATATTCATCTCACAATATGAATTATCAGTAGCATATAGTGGTATATCACTCCAATTGAACAATATATGCTCAAGTGGATGGTCTTTTTTTACTACATCAATAAAGTGGTCAATCTCATCTGGTGCAATTTCACTATATATTGAACGCAAATTTCTCGCAATCACATCTTTATTACCAAGATATGTCATAGTAACAAGCCATGCTTCTCCTGTTCCATACCAAGACGCAGAATATTCTTTATTGATTTGAATATTGTATGGCTTAGATTTTGTACCAAGTAAAGGAACCTTAGCTTTTCTATTCTGAAGAAGTATGTATTTCGCCATCGTCTTGTTCTTTAATTGCTTGCTTAATACTTTTAACTTCTGATTCTGAAAGTACACCCAATTCTGCAAGTGAATTGGCTGCGTTATTTAACAGCTTCAGATGTTTTTTATCTTTCCATCCGTTACTAATTTGTATATCGCTCATATCTATTTGATTTAATTGATTGTCGTTACTTTATCCAAAATTTGCAATTCATATCCAAACGTATTTACAACAGCAAGAAATACATCTATTGCTACACGGGTGTATCCACGTTCAAGATTAGCGATAGTCATATTAGCAACATTTATCATTTTTGCTAATGCTCTTTGAGACACATCTTGTTCAGAACGAGCATTTTTTATAAATTCTACTACATCATTAGATGAATTTATAAAAATTGATTTATCTCCATGTGAAATTTTAGCAATAACACCAATCGCATTCATATAATCAATCCACATATCACAATTAAAATTGTACGCCCCTTTTTCAATTCGATATATGGTACTTTCACCAGTATCCATTTGTGCGCAAATACGCTTCAACAATACGCCATTATTAACTCGATGCTCTTTCAATATTGTACTTAACTGTTGTCTATTCATATCTTTGTCTATTTATTCGCCGCAAAGTTAATTAAAAGATTTGACTTATGCAAATAATTTACACATCAATAACATAAAAACGAATATTCAATTCTATTTTCTTGTCACAATTAGTAGGATTATATTATATAGCATCATTTTACATTTTGTCATAATTCTATGATTTTACACATTTATAATTCTTGTCTGCCGAAGTTCACCGCCATATCCTCTTGCCCTCAGCATTGCAAACAACACATCGTCTGGTACGTCTGGCCATGCACCTCGTTTGTTTTTATTGACAGCCTCCAGATAATTTTCCGCAAATATATTTGCAGGGCAAGCACTGGGATTACTGCAATACTTCTTCCCATTCCTTTTAGGGCAATTTTCGCAAGGATTGTAGTCCATATAAACATATTCGCTACTCATACCATCACCACTTTAGAATACCGTAATTCACCAGCAAACCCTCTACGCCGAAGTTCTGCGAATAACTGATTGTCATCGAAATCTGCAAGCGTGAGGACTTGTTTTACTCCCTGCTGCGGAATGTAGTCTTCAGGACGCTTTGCCGATTCCGCTTTAGATGTTGTTTTCTTGGCTCTTGGGGTTCTTGTTGCCTTAGCCTTTGTTACTTTTGAAGATTTTTCATTCACTGTTGAAGTTGTTACATTTTCCATTTTTATTTCGATTTTGAAGTTATACGTTTCAGTTATTTCTTGTTTTTGATATATTTCTCAACCTTATCTCGGACTGATTGAATATCACTTTCTATCTCGTCCAACCAGCCTATTGCCTCTTGAATCGAATCTCCAGTTTTAGATGACTGAAGACCATCTGGAAGGTTGTCGAAGCTATCTTGTTCATCACTACGGATGTCTATCACTTTGCCCATCGCATCATCGAGATAGCCGTAAACATCCCAGAGTTCTTCTCTACGTTCTTTATTCATATCAATTACTTTTTAATTATATTGTTCTTTACACCAATTATCAAACGCAATCCCATTACTAAGATTAGTATCAAGGTTCTCCCAACAATCAGTAATGAACATTGCAATATCATCAGGGTCGGCATCTGGATATACGGATTGTAAGTGCCCTTCAGCATTTTCTTTCCACGATTCAAATCCCCAGTCTTTAATCTCAATGTAGTCTTCCAAATTGCGTATCGGAGACTCACAGAATATTGTTCCGAAACGATTTATTCTCACAGTATTCTCTACTGTTGCTGGAACGGCATCGTCATCATCATAATGCCTGATGCCATAAACATACTCACGCCCCATCTTATCGGAAGATGTATCAACAGGTTCATCAATAAACAATCCACGGATTTCTTGTCCGTCTGCAAGATGCAATACGATAAATTCAGGAACAAAATCCTGTTCCTGCATCAATTCTTTCAAAGTCTTCATCTTTCTTCTGCTTGATACGGTTGATATTTATGTACCGTTCCATCGGAACCTTTATACTGGCAATCACCAACATAATCCAATTCATAATATACGCAATAAATTATGCACTCAATGTCATCCAGTGATTTCTGCATTTCCTCATCTGAAAGGAAATAGAAAATCTCTTCGTCAATGGCCTGTGCTGTTTTGTCAACATAATCTCCATCAGGACCAAATAACTTCTCATCAAGACGTTTATCCACGGCTCTTCTTGTTAGCAAAGAATCCGTTTCTTTGTCATAAAACGTTACGTCAAAAGCATCATAGAACTTGCCCTCGTAACCAAGCCTTATCTTGCTTATCATAATTCAATTTGTTATTAGTTAAACCTTTCTGACCACGCCACAAAATCCTCTCTCGCCTGAGCAAGAAATTCTGGTGCCTTGTTTTTCAAATTCTCCAATCGGGCAACTGGAACTCCGTCAAAGGAAATATATTCCTTTCCATTAAATTCCATCATTTGCAATCTTACACAACTGCGATGCTGCAAATACTCATGTCTCTTCGCATCTTTGCGAGCCTTTATGTTCTTCTTTACGTTTGACCACCAATCTTTGATGGCCGATAAAAATTTTCTGATTTCCATTATTTTATTGTTTTGAATGATTCTTCTTCTGATGTACGATAACGAATGTCGGTAATGGTTTCAAGTATATCGTCATCATCTCTTTCATATACATTGATTTGCATATTGTTTACGGTAAAATCACCGTTTTTATCCTTATCTGCCAAAATCTCAAAAGTTATCTCTTTACCGTCTGGCTGTGTTGCGCCAGTCCACCAATCCAATATATCTTCGTAATGGTCTTGGTCTATCAACTGGGTGTGAATACGGCGCACATAGGTCTCGCCTTTGAACTCGAACATGATTTCTACGAATGGTATGGCATCCAGCAAATCAGATAATGGCACCTTTGTGACTTCGTTGGGAGCGGTCAAACATTTAACTTTACCATCTTCCAGCGCATATAAATGATTCTTGCCTGATATTTCCACTCCTTCAATGTCCTTCATGTACATTGTCAGGTAGTAAGTATGACCAATCGCAATGTCATCAATATTTACATCAATTTCAGTTGCGTATTCTTTTTCCAAAGCCTCTATTTCTACATCACCATACTTATTAATCCATGCCTTACAGATATACACATCAGTCGGTCCTGAATGTTCGTGGTTTACCATTACGATTGGAATATCGTCCACTTCATAAACAGGGATATAATCATCACTATTTTCGTCTTGCTCTGTGTTATACCAAGTATATGAGCCACCATGAGCTTTCAGAGCTTCCTTTAGCTCGGCAATCTCCATCTGTTTGATGTGTTTGCCAACTTCATAAAAATCTGTTCCTTTCATTTCTTCTTGAATTTAATTTGTTTCAACTTTCCGTCAACGAACAACTGTTGTTTTCGCTGGCGATATATTCTTTTCTTCTCAGTCCAATACTCTTTTGACCTTTTGCAAGATTGTGTATGTGGCTGAGGGTTGAGAATGTTCTGGATAGAGCGTCTGCTGCACCCAAACATCTCAGCTAATTTACGCTGGCTGTACCCCTCACGGCTCAGGAGCTTAATCGCTTCTTTCTGCTCATCGGATAACTTCCTGCGTAAATCCAGTTTTGTTCCTGCTATCGGTATCTTTTCACTTTTGTACGGCATTAATGTTTGTTTTAGAATAGTAAAAATCCGAGCAGAAGGAGTGAAAACATATCCACTTTTCTGCTCGGATGCTCCAAATTATGACAAACTACAAAATGTCTAAATCGTTATCCAAGTTCCTGTATTAAGGCTTTCCCCTGAATTTTATTACTCGTTTCATGTTATACCTCCTCTACTAATGTTCGTAATCATTTGGAGTAAGATGATTGATGGTAACTTCGTAATTACCATCTTCAATCACAGCATAGTGGATGTTATCCAAATCATACTGGCACCAGCATATCAAGAAGCCACATACCAAATCTTCTTCGTCAAAACTTTCACCGTATTCCTTATATTCCACATCAATAAGGAATTTAGGCAATTCGTTCTTCCAAAATTCACTTGTAACAGAAATTATGTCAACATAACTTCCATCATTATCCATTACTACTATTTTCATGGCTCAATTATTTTTGATTCGTACTAAGCAATCGCAATCTACAACACCGCCAGGAAGTCCAAATGCAGGATAATTGCTGAAATATTCTTCAACATAGCTCATTGGAGAAACTATCTCATAATCATTAGCATTAAGCCAATCATTAATCATTTGTATTTCCTCGTCCGTCAATCCGTCTATGTCACCATTAACGATATATCCCAATGCCCATGACGGCACTCGCTCCTTATATGTCTCAAATTGCTTTTGCATAATACATTTTGTTTTTAATCAGTTGTTTGGTAATAATAATCAGCATCCTCACCTTCCAGATTATCACAAGCATACTGGTCTGCTTCACGCCATAGCCTGTCATACAGCCTCGCAATAGAGTCGTTGCCAGAGTCGTGGTGCTGCCAAATTTTTCCAGTTTAATACCATCACAAACTCAGTAAGATACACAACGCCACCGACACCGTTCTTCAAATCATTCATAGAACGGTTATAAGTGTCTTGCACAGCTTTCTCGCCAAACTTATCTGCTATTGAAAAGTCCTGCCAATAAGTAGTCTTCGGTTTATAACCAGTCTGTGATTCTATACCCCAGACTGGCAGATTGTTCAATGAGTTTTCCATACGTCAATTATTTCGTTTACTTGCCCATTCCTGGAACTTGGCGTTGATGTCAATACGATTATCTTTCAACGCCTGACGAAGCATACCAAGCATCTTGTATCCTTCGCCGTTCTTCCCACACTCTTCAGCGTAATTGCCAAGATATTCAAGCGATTTATCTTTGCTCAACATTCGTCCGTTCTTTCCTCGCAGTATGCAACCATGAAAGCGTATCATGTTCTGCAATGTGAAGAATGCTCCAGAACCTTTGTATGCGTCAATCCAAACCTTGTGTTGAATAGTGTCCGAAGGAAGTTTCACACGATATTGATTGAACAAAACGACAGCCTTATATAGTTGCTCTGGCGTTCTGGCATCCAGCATAACTGTTAAAGCCCGATACACACCCTTGACAACCTTATTATAGATGTCGCTGGTAAACATATTTTTTCCATTGATACGCTTGTACGGAATTTTCTTGCAAGTATGAGTCGGAAGGCCATCAATGTAGTTGTTTAGGAGATTTGTGTATTCGTTTGCCATTTGTACTGCCATTTCCTTGTTGAACCATCGGTTGCGGTCAATGAAATTGCGATTGTCATTGTGCTTGTACATCTTCCACTGGGCATACAATTCATTCTCCAGCATAGTCCACTGATAGTTGTAGCCAAGACGATGTAGCTTCTCATTGTATGAGGTACGGCAGCACTCAGGATTTGTTTCAGCGTACAGCATACGGAACATTTGAGCCATTACCCAACGCCTGAACAGCTTACGGTTCGGAATATCACCGTTCTTCCTGATTGCATTGAAAATTGGGTCGTTCTCATCCAGAACATCAAACCTAACTCCATTGTATTTGGCAATCATTTCCTCACCGTTGGCACCCTGCATTGCGAACAGGTTGCTTACATCAACACCAGCAGCCTTCAGAGCTTCTATACGCTCTTTCGCTTTTGTGGTTTTTCTACTTCCAGCCTGTTCAATCTCTGGATGGATTTCACCAAGGTTTGAATCTTTGCCGATTACAATACCGATTGCTACAGATGTCTTATCTGCGATTTTGAACTCTGTGCCACACTTAGGACACGTTACTTTTGTAGTTGATTTGCTCATAATTGAATATTATTTAAGTTGTGAATTTTCTAACCAATCTCTAAGGATTACCAAATCCTTGTCTTGCTTGCTTTGCCAAAACCATTTTCCCATTTTCCGCTCATCCCAGACAAATCCATGAATCAGTTGGCACAGGATGTACATCTCCAGCTTAAACTGGTTTATTTCTCTGCCTTGGCCATACAACATATCTTCGTCTGTCAGCTCTGATTCTGGCAACGCTCTGAAGTATAAATGCTGTTTCCCAGCACTTCGCTCGCTTGGAACTGAATGTTTGTACCAAGTGTACAGTCTTTCCACTTCTTGTAGGAATGACTGTGTATCGGTAGCTTTTTCAATCCCCAAAATTCCATCGTAAACCCCGTTCTTGATTATCCGTTTACGATTAACCACAAGAGTTCTGGACTTGAAATCAATCCGAAATCTCGCTCCGTTTGTGATGCTATCAAGCACCGTTTTGTAAATGCTTTCTTCCATTTTCTTAATGTGTTTTAGATACACGCTCAAAGTCATCGGAACATTTCTTTATTGCATTGATATTAACAGTAATGCCAGATGCTCTGACTGGAAATAGCCAGTGAAGAGCATCTGGTTAATACTGTATATTAAACATTGACCTCTTGCGCATATCATGTTGTTCTACAATTTGTCTCATTGGCATGACACATATCTATATAATCTTGATATATGAGGCATACGGCGAAGGAGGGAGGCTACCTCCTCCTTTCGTCCAGTCGCCTCGTATTGAAAATGCCAACCTTGACACATAAATTTAGAATCTCAAACAAATGGCACATATCTGTAAAAATTTGATATATATCGAATGAACACGTCCTGAAGCGGCGTCGTATAAACGATATGTGGATACGACGCCGACTGAAAGACGTATGTCGGACTCGATATGATTAAATTGTATGTTTCTTGATTCCATTTGCTGTGCTGCTATTGCAATACTCATAATACCGACACGTTTCTTTATCTCGTTGATATAGGCCGCTATGGAAGCTCCCAGAAGTCAGTCATCCAGCGATGTTAATCCTGGATGAATGCTGGATGGTGAGCTTATCATTGCGGATTATTAAACTTCGTATTCCTTGTACTGCCATATCGTGCTATATGAATTTCAGATGTCAAACAACTTAGCACATAACTATAAATCACTGATATATACAGGTATTGAATCCTGAGTCAGGATGGAAGAAGCTGGTAATAACCAGCTATCCATCCAGACTCAGGATTTATTACGACCTGTAGATTGAATTGATTGTTGTTCTTCATCTTCATAACCTGTGCTGGCTCTCGTTCAAAGCGACATCACCAGAGTGTCGTATGCTTCACGGCTTGTAAACAAAGCATTTCGCATACAACGCAATGTAATGTATCCATCAATTTTTCCAGATTTCTTGTTTCGGTTGGCTTTTACATTCTTACCAACCCCACGTGAAATACATCCATTCGGCTTAGTACGAACATATCCGAGACCACCAAGATGACATTTCTTTGTATTGACCGCTCGCAAACAATCCATCACAAACTTATTCAACTCCTGAATATCATCGGTAGCATTGATTACCGACAATACTTGTGAAGCCCAACTATGTTTACCATCACCTTTATACAAGTAACGATTAACAGAATTGACTGCCTTTGCAGGGCTTGTTTTGTGCTGTTTGATTGTCCGTTTCTCAATTTCTTTCTGAAATGTCTTAATCCGTGTTGCGGACAGAGAAATCATATTTCCTTTGATGCTGAATCCAAGAAACTTGAACCAAACATCGTTAGTAAGATACTCCACCTTCTTCGGATTAAGTACCAGTTCCATTTCTGCAAGTCGGTCCTTTAGAATGTTCATCGCAAGTTCTGCATCATCTCCAACAAATAGGATGTCATCGGAATACCGTACATAAAACCCTTTCAGATTGGAAAGCAATTCGTCTATATTGTATAAAACAACATCAGCCAGCCAACTTGCAACTGCACATCCTTGCTTCAGTGACTGGTACTTACTTTGCAACTTATTATCCTCGTCAAAATACAAGTCGCAACGGTAATACTTTCTCAGAACATCAATCAAAGCAGAATGGCCATGTTTTTCTTCTACTCGGTCAAAAGCCATGTCAATGTACCGAATAGGTACACTATCGAAATATTTGCTCAAATCCGCTTTCCAACCAACATAAGGAGATTTGTTTGCACACTTGACCATGAACTTGCTTACCTCTTTGACCGCTTTTCCACAACCTACTCCTGTCTGATACGACTTGCATGATTTATGGACCATTTCAGGCATCAACTCAAACAATAGGTCGTTTGCGATACTCAAAACTATACGGTCAATCGGCTCATTTACATATACCGTTCTAAAATCCCCATTATCTTTAGGAATTTTTGCGGTATGCGGAGGCGAAATCTCATATTTGCCTTGCATCATCATATCAGCCATCTTCAGTCGTGTTTTCTCACTACACAACATAATTAGCTGGTCTTTACGGATGTCTTTTCCAACGCCTTTCTCAATGGCATAAGCCCATCGTTGAGGCTCAAAAAACATTGTCAATATTTTATCGCTCATAAATTAATTCCGTTTATATGCCCTCCGCTTCAAAGAATCGGAGGGCGTTAAAGAACAAAGATTAAATCTCACACGCTACAGAGGGCCGCACAGCGTAACTGTTGTACTTGCTGAAGTACCAAGTGCCGCCACTGTAGAAGCCGACGTACCACGAGTTGAAGGAACTGTACTCGGTGGATGACCAGTAACAATTATCACTTAACGGCGTTCCACCCACATTCTCCAGTGCTTGATTGATTTCTTTTATGTTCATCAAAATCAGATGAAGCTGGGCGACAGATGGAATGTACTCGAAACTCTCCAGTTCAATCTGAGGATTCAGGTATCCTCTCATGCTTTCCGTATTGTCTTGACCATCCCAGTCATACATGGCATTCCAAAAACTTCTCTTATAACGCTCTGGATTACCAGCATAATCTTTACTGTCATCTACCAACGCAACATCATCGCCATTTGCAACATCATTCAATGACACCGTTGCAAACTTGTCACCCATCACGATTCCAACACCGATGCAATCGTCTTTTTCATTTTCAGAGAACATTGACTCATGCACTGGAACACCTCCAGCAAGAATGTAATAGATTCCATTCTTTCGATGTGTCTCTGAATTTTCTTTTGTACTAATTTGTGGCTTCGTTTCTTCGTGTCCTATCACAAAATCCCAAACTTTCTTGGCTTTTTCTACATCATAAGCAACTTCCTTTACCAAATCTGAACGGAGTTGCTGCATTTCGTTAAGATTGCTCATACTTTTATTTTTTTTTGAATGTGATTTATATGGTTCTAACTCTGATGGGTAAACTTCAGCTTCGGAGTATTCTGATGAGATGAGGATAATATCGCTATCCGATGTTACTTCATCTTCATCAAGCCCCAGAATGGCATCGACTACCCATTCTGTATTTAATTGCTCTTCCCTTTCTTCTGGGTCATAATCGTGAATTGCTGGGTCATTCCAACGAACTTTGGCACCAACCCTGATAAAATCATATTTGTCTTCCATCATGCTACCAGTCCAAGTTGTTTTGCCACATATTCCATTTCGCAATAGGCAATTGAATGACATCCAGCCGTCATAATGTCGTTCTGGTATCTGGAAATCTTCCACGTACTTCCGATTGCTCTAACTGGCTCCGTACCGACAAATTCTGTTTTGTTATTATGCCAGCGGTTTATAATCATCCAAAGACGCTGACATTCATCTTTGGATATTTTTATACCCTTCGATGTTTCTACATATTCTCCGTTTACAACACGCAACAGAACATTTCCACCGAAATAGAAAGACAAGCTCTGATTCCATACAGAAACCCTGAACCCCTCATGCCATGCTTGACGCAGACCAGATTCGCCTTGTGAAAGCAGTTGTGCCTTATACCCAGCTCTTTCAGCCTCCCACGCATCCTGCTTGGCTTCTCTCTCCATTTCAATGCGCCGTTCCTCTTCGTATCTGGCATGACGATTTTCGTAATCAGTACGGTCTTGCTGGAGCTGTTCAAGCATCCAGCGTTTCTTATTCTCTATCCATGCTTTCTGCTCTTCTATTGATAAAGCAGTAAAAGCATTATATTCTTCAGTTGATATTTCACGCTCATCGTATCCAAAGCAATCTGAGAATCTGATAACCGTACCGCAATAATCAAATGTCTGTATTCTACGCTGCCAGTTCATATAATGATTCGTCCATCCTCGCAAACCGCAATGACGCTCCAGTCTTTTACGAGCCAAGTCTTTTCGGTCTCGTTTTTTATTTGCCTCATCGACCTTGACCGCATATTCGATATTTTCTTTCTTGATTGCGTACAGCTTTTTTATGAGATTGCCAGTCTTTTGCAGCTTTTGATATGTCTTACTGGTAATTGAGCCTTCCTTTTTGGCGTTAAAGCGACCATAAACACTTGTAAACTGATTGTTCCACCCTGGGGTGACATAGCAACACATCTTTGTTATTCTTCTCATCTTCTGGCTGAGTCGCAATCCCTTGGTACGGTCCAGATAATCGTTCCATGTGCCTTTCCCATTTATTGCATCAACGATTTTCTCATCATCCGCCTTTTCTACAAGAAGCCTAAAGAATGTTTTGAATTTCTTTGCATCAACTTTCAAGTTATAACTGAACGATGCTCTTGCATACTCAAATAATTTACTACTGCTTAATTTGAGTAGTTTGCTTATTGTTGAGCATCCAGTAATTTCCAGCCACTTTATGAATTGCTGAAATCCAGAGCGATTAAAGCCATTGTCAAGTTTATTGCACTCTTTGATTCCTACGCAATCGGCATAATCTTCGGCCAACCAATCAAATCCGAATCTCAACAAACTGCGAATCTTATCTTTATCTGATGTGCCATAGTATCCGAGCCACAATAGGTAACTGGCTCCACGCTGATACCTGTCAATATTGAACACAAATACATTTTTGTCTTTTTTGGGTATCGCACCATTCATATAACACTGATGCTTACTGGTAGAGCTTGAATAGTGGCAACTGTTCGTTATGAAGATTATATTTTCTCCAAGAGCAAATCTCTGTCCGATACAAGTGCTGTAAGAATACAGCAGTCCGTACCCATCATGGTGCATATTGCTACCATATTGATGTTTGCCTAAACCGTGCGCCCAAGCATGGGCAACGTCTGAATTTGATGCCATAGCTTTAATGTTTTTGATTGTTTATTTATGAATAGTATTTTCAGTTCTGTAAGGGGTGAAAAGTTGTCCAATAAAAATTGAGGGTCACTGGAAATATCCAGCAACCCTCTCATTTTGGCAGCGTTTCGACTGCCCTCAAACAAAATGGAAACTTGTTAATTAGTTATTGAATAGCGTGTCAGATAAGTATCTGGCAAATTCCTCGTAGCAGAGCCAACACATAAATGTGTAATGTGGAAGCTCTCTTGTGTTTTTTATAGGCTCTCCTAATTCTTCTTCAAGTTCAGATTTGAAGTTCTCCATGTCATCTATATGGTCTATATAGAACTTCTTGCAATCCGAGTTGTATATAAACATTCCAATCATACCGCTTACACAACCGCCGTATGCAAGGTCCTCGAAAAAGCCTTTCGCATCCCCATATCCTTCCATGTGATATGCAATATCTTGCACAAAATCATCTACATAACTTCTTTCGCTGTTGTTACATGATTCCTTCAAAATTTTCACGACCGCAGCATTTGAGTCAAAACTGGATGTAGCACCATTATGTATCCTGCCATATCCACCAATTATCCCAAGCGGGTCTAACCATCGGAAATGAAAGGATAGTAAGGTGATGTAATATCACTGATTTACAGTCTATTAGGAATGAAAGCCGATTTTGGATTGGTTCGTTATTCTTTCCTAAATTAGCGGATTGTTTACCCACTTTTGTCTCGTTTTTGTCCCTCGCTGTATTATCTTTGTATCGCAAGCTAAATGCTTGATAATCAGCGATAAAAGAATATATTAACATCAGAAAAGAAAGGAAATAAAATGGGACGAAAGAAGAAGGAAATCCGTTTGAAGGAGCCTGTGCGCATCCGAGAAAAGAAGATAGCAGGTGGCAACATCAGCCTCTATCTTGACATTTACCAGAAGGGATTGAGAAAGAAAGAGACGCTGAAACTCTATCTTGTGCCAGAAATCAACGCTGCTACCAAGTTGCAAAACGCCAATACAAGAAAGTTGGCAGAGCAAATCAAGGCGCAGCGCATTCTTGACATCCAGAGAGAGGGTCTTGTGGATTGGGACAAGGTGAAGAAGTCACGCATGACACTTACCAAGTGGATGGATGACTTTGTGAAGTACAATGCCGAGTTGTCTGAGTCTTCCATGAAAACCAAGCGAAACACTCATGCTCGCATTGACCAATACCTATTACATATAGGCAAGCCAGAGTTTCTGTTGAAAGACGTGGATAAGGAGTTTTGCAAAGGCTTCATTACTTTTTTGAAGACTTGCACCTACAATGATGGAAAGAAACAACTCAGCACCACCACTTGCCGTATGTTCGTCAACTATTTCGGCTCGTCATTGGCAAAGGCAGTAAGGGACGGACTGATTGAGCAAAATCCATTCTTGCTGTTGGAGGCAAAGGAGAAGCCACAGAAGCGAGTGGCTGAGCGTGAGTTTCTGACGATAGAGGAAATAAAGAAGGTGATGAACACACCATGCCGTTATGAACTGGTGAAGAAAGCCTTTCTGTTCTCTTGTTTCACTGGTCTGCGATATAGCGACATGAAAGCCTTGAACTGGAGTGAAATCCACAAGGCTGCTGACGGCAAGACGGAATACATTGACCATATCCAAGTCAAGACCAAGGACAGAGTAACCATCCCATTGTCGGAAGAAACAAAGAAGTGGATGCCTAAAAGAGAAGAAGGCATAGACAACATCTTCCACAACTTGACAATCACATCTACAACTGTAGAAGTGGTTCTGAAAGAATGGATGGAGGCAGCAGGTATAACCAAGCATATAACCTACCATTGCTCACGACATACGGCGGCTACGATGCTTCTGACCCTTGGTGCAAGTATATATGTAGTAAGCAAGATACTCGGACACAAGAGCATCAAGATGACGGAGATTTACGCCAAGATTGTTGACAAGAAGAAGTTGGAAACCGTGAACCTCGTGAACGGAATGTTTGACCAAATACCAGTAATACAATGAAGATAGAAATCAAGGAACGTAAGCTGACGGAAGGCAAAAGAGCCTTATATCTGGAATACTACGAGACTGGCTTCCGCAAGAGAGAAAACTTGCACCTCTATCTCTTGCCCGATGATGCCGTTGGTGCTGCAAAGCACAATCGGCTTACATACAACAAGGCTATGGAGATACGAGCAGAGCGCATCCTCACCCCTCCTGTATTGGAGAAAGAGAATGCCAAAAGCGAAGAACAAGGCAACGGCTTGACTTGGCTGCAATGGTGCGATGACTATATCAAATGGTCTGTTGATTGCGGCAACTGCAAGAAGATGATAGGTCATAAGAATGTTGTCCGCAAGCGTATAGCCACTTATCTGCGAAGAGTAGATAAGAAAGACATCCTGCTGAAAGATGTCAGTAAAGATGAAATTTGCGGTCTTTTTGATTATATGCGCAACAAGTATCGCAACAAACGCCAAATCAAGACCAACGGAGGACGGTTGGCTGATTACACATTACTGTTGTTTGAGGAAACAGTCAAAGCGATATTTAACAAGGCTATGCGTGAAGGACTTGTAAAATTCAATCCTGTACATAGTCTAAACAAGTTGGAACGCTTCCATGCTCCTGACAAACACAGAGAGTATCTTACGCCAGAAGAACTCACACGTTTCCTGGCGGTGGAAGCTGAATGTGAGAATGAACGAACCGTACAACTGGCATTTGGCTTATCATCCATGACAGCCCTTCGCCTTGGCGATATGCAGCATCTAAGGTGGTGTGATATTAAAATGATAGATGGCGTGCCGACAATCAGCATCATACAGCGAAAGACAAAGCGTCCTGCCATTATTCCGCTCAATGAAATGGCGCAATCGTTGTTGCCACCTCGGACGGATGACAATCCGGAAAGTCTTGTGTTTCACCTTGTCAAGAAGTCAGACAACGTATCGAAATACGTAAGAAGACTTAAAGAAAAGGCAGGCATAGAAAAGGATTTGACCTACCATTGCTCACGGCATACGACAGCATCGTTGGCTATCTCAGCAGGAGCAGACATATCAGCCGTGAAGGATGTTTTGGGACATGGAAGCATCACTTCAACCGAAGTTTATGCAAAAGTGGCTCTTGAAAAGAAGATAGAGGCGGTCAATCTGTTTAATGGCGTGTTTGATTGAGACATACAGCAGAGTGCGAACAATGGGGATATCTTACTTCTTCCCTTCTGTTGGGAAATTGCCGTCAGGCTGTATTCAAAAAACGCTTGTGTTCAAATAAATCTGCAAGACTTGTCTGGACACAGGCTTTTTCATGTTCAATTTAATCTTTGATATAGATGACAACAGGAGTAATATACGCTCGTGTCTCCAGTATTGGTGACAGACAGAGCACGGAAAGACAGGTCAAGGACTTGTCGGAGTATGCAAAATATAAGGGTATCGAAGTCTGCAAGGTCTTTGAGGAACACATCTCTGGCGCAAAGAAGAATGATGAGCGTCCAGTGTTGTGTGAGGCAATGGAATACTGCAAGGCAAACCGCATAGGGATCCTACTTGTCAGTGAACTGTCAAGATTGGGTCGCAATGCGTTTGAGGTGCTTGCCTCTGTCAAGGAACTCATTGACTGTGGCATTAACCTCTACATACAAAAGGAACAACTTATATTATTGGACGAAGAAGGACATCCGTCCCTCTTTGCCCCGATAATGATAGCCACGCTTTCAACCTGTGCGCAATTGGAGCGTGATAATATCTCCTTCCGATTGCAATCTGGGCGTAAACGGTATATAGAGAAAGGAGGAAAACTCGGACGCAAGGTTGGCTCTGTAAAAACGACTGAACAGATGAAAGTCGAATATAGGGAAGTAATAAGTTTGCTCCGCAAAGGATATTCTATTCGGGATGTAGCGAAGTTAAGCGGAAAGGGCGTGAGTACAGTACAGCGAGTGAAGCGATTGGTGATGCTATAAAGCTTATTTCGAAGAAGAAATGGCTACAAATGGCACTTAAACCGCACAAATTCGCCTCATTTATGCAGAAAACAACCTCGTAGTTGTGTTTTCTCATTAAAATCAGTTATCTTTGTAGGCAAAATGGCAATAGCCAAAATTATAAATGGAACAAAGCGAAATACGTCTAAGATGATAAAGGAAACAATATCTCCTGTTCAAAATGCAGGAACACAAATGGGTCAAGAAGAAAAACCGTGGTTGAGCCATTCGCAAATGATAGCCAATGCCATGTCCGCAAGGATGAAGGAACTTGGAATGACTCAAAAGATGTTGGCAGAGAAAATGAGCTGTACACAACAATACATTTCCAAAATCTTAAAAGGACGAGAAAATCTTTCGCTTGAAGCCATAAGCAAAATAGAGAATGCCTTGAATATTCATTTCCTGCAAATGGATGAATAGTCATACTCTCCTAAGTGTAACGATAAAAAAGAAATAAGATATGCCAGTACAAAGTGAAGCCGCTCTCGAAAACGGACTTATAGACACTCTTCAAAAGATGAACTACGAGTATGTTCATATTGAGGAGGAGAAGAACCTGTCTGCCAATTTCAAGAAACAGTTGGAGAAACACAACAAGAAGAAATTGGAAGAACTCGGTCGCACCGAATTTACAGAGTCTGAGTTTGAAAAGATACTAATTTATCTTGAAGGTGGCACTCGCTTTGAGAAGGCAAAGAAACTTCGTGACCTCTTTCCGCTTGAACTTGAAAGTGGTGAACGCCTGTGGGTGGAGTTCTTGAACCGTACCCATTGGTGTCAAAACGAGTTTCAAGTTTCCAACCAAATTACAGTTGAAGGAAGGAAAAAGTGCCGTTATGATGTGACGATACTCATTAACGGTTTGCCTTTGGTTCAGATTGAACTGAAGCGCAGAGGTGTGGAGTTGAAACAGGCGTACAACCAGATACAACGCTACCACAAAACTTCCTTTCATGGATTGTTTGACTATATCCAGTTGTTTGTCATATCCAATGGTGTGAACACTCGCTATTTTGCCAACAACCCGAATAGTGGCTATAAGTTCACTTTCAACTGGACGGATGCAGCCAATGTGCCGTTCAACGACTTGGAGAAGTTTGCCACAGTGTTCTTCGACAAGTGTACGTTGGGCAAGATTATAGGCAAGTACATCGTTCTGCATGAGGGTGACAAGTGCCTGATGGTGCTTCGCCCTTATCAGTTCTATGCGGTGGAGAAAATTCTTGACCGTGTAGAAAACTCCAACGACAATGGCTATATTTGGCATACAACTGGTGCAGGCAAGACCTTGACCTCATTCAAGGCTGCACAACTCGTTTCTGAGTTGGACGATGTGGATAAGGTTATGTTTGTGGTTGACCGCCACGACCTTGACACTCAGACGCAAGCCGAATACGAGGCCTTTGAGCCTGGTGCCGTTGACAGTACCGACAACACGGATGAGTTGGTGAAGCGTCTGCACAGTAATTCTAAGATTATCATCACTACCATCCAGAAGTTGAATGCCGCTGTTAGCAAGCAGTGGTACAGTAGTCGCATTGAGGAAATACGCCATTCTCGTATCGTAATGATTTTCGATGAATGTCATCGAAGCCATTTCGGAGAATGCCATAAGAACATCGTGAAGTTCTTTGACAATACGCAGATATTCGGCTTCACTGGTACGCCTATTTTTGTGGAGAATGCCGTGGACGGACACACTACAAAAGAGATTTTCGGTAACTGCCTTCACAAGTATCTTATTAAGGATGCCATTGCCGATGAAAACGTGCTCGGTTTCCTTGTGGAGTATTACCACGGCAACGAGGATGTGGACAATGCCGAGCAAGACCGCATGACTGAGATAGCAAAATTTATCCTTAATAATTT
>ENA-OXJK01000323-OXJK01000323.1-human-gut-metagenome-genome-assembly--contig:-NODE-323-length-23787-cov-15.7922_pt1 | contig 23787 bp, 12 predicted proteins | sample MGYA00249823_ERZ652372 | MGnify/ENA primary metagenome ERZ652372 (study PRJEB26925, sample SAMN05826969) | human gut metagenome | biome: ENVO:2100002; feature: ENVO:00000062; material: ENVO:00002003...
TAGTCTCGTGGGCTCGGAGATGTGTATAAGAGACAGATATATATGTTATATTCTGCACTAAAATCAATGTTGTATTTGCATATAGTGCACAATTTTAAAACTTGCTTTATATATTTTCAACAATTTTTAGTGTGATTATTTGTGAATATAAATGACGGATTATGATTGACAATGACGGATTATGAAAATATAATTATACTACAAGTTAAATGAATGTTGAAATGTTTAATACAGTAATTTGAAAATAAGCATTAAATAAATGGCTTATAAAATAAGTCTTTGAATAATTTGATAAACTGGGGTGATTAGATGCTGGCAGAAGATAGATGCAAAAAAATACTCGATATATTAGATTCGATGGGAAGTGTGACTGTTCAGCAGCTTATGGATGAGCTTGATACATCCGAGTCAACAATCAGACGTGATCTGGTTGCAATGGACAAGAAGGGTTATCTCACCAAGGTACATGGTGGTGCGATTGTAAATAATACGAATATCCATACTCAGGATGAGAAGGTTATCAACAGGCTTAAGCAGAATCGCAACGAAAAGGAACAGATTGCCAGATATGCGGCATCACTTATTGTGGATAATGATTTTGTTTATATAGATGCCGGTACTACAACAGCAGTCATGATTGATTATATTACTGCAAAGAATGTGGTTTTTGTTACAAACTCTCTGACTAATGCCAAGAGAATTTCCGATAGGGGATATACAGTATATATTCTGGGTGGCGAGTTCAAGTCTACTACCGAGGCTATTGTCGGAGATGAGGCCGTTGTGACGCTCGATAAATATAATTTTACGAAGGGCTTCTGGGGAACCAACGGAATTACTGTGAAGAATGGATTTACGACTCCGGAGATAAAGGAGGCCATGGTTAAAAAGAAATCCATGGAGAATAGCAAGGAGAAATACATTCTTGCGGATGACAGTAAGTTTTCACAGGTATCAAGCATCAAGTTTGCTGATTTTGAAGATGCTGTAATTATTACAAATGCACTAAGTAATGACAACTATAAGAAATACAAAAATATTAAGGAGGTCTAACATGATTTACACAGTTACTTTTAATCCATCATTAGATTATATTGTTGATGTAACAGATTTTAAGACAGGAGTAGTCAATAGAACGACTGGAGAGAAGATTTTTGCAGGTGGTAAAGGCATCAATGTTTCCATGGTTCTTAAGAATCTTGGAATGAGCAATACTTCACTTGGTTTTACAGCGGGTTTTACAGGAAATGAAATTAAAAGACTTCTAGCAAAAAAAGGTGTTGATACTGATTTTATAGAGGTGGAGGATGGTATTTCACGTATCAACGTGAAGCTTCGCTCAAATGAGGAATCCGAGATTAATGGTCAGGGTCCTGCAATCACTGAGGACAATATTAAAAAACTCTATGAGAAGCTTGACTGCTTAAAGGAGTCTGATGTGCTTGTTCTCGCAGGAAGTATTCCTGATGTGATGCCTTCATCAATGTATATGGATATCATGAAGCATCTTGAGGGTCGCGGAATAAATATCGTGGTTGATGCGACAAGAAATCTGCTCACAAACGTGCTTCCATATAAGCCGTTCCTCATCAAGCCAAACAATCATGAGCTCGGTGAGATATTCGGGGTTGAGATTACAGACAAGGACGATGTGATAAAGTATGCAAAGAAGCTTCAGGAGCAGGGCGCAAGAAACGTGCTTGTTTCAATGGCAGGCGACGGAGCAGTGCTTGTGACTGAGGATGGACAGGAGTTTAAGGCAAATGCACCTAAAGGAAAGCTCAAAAATTCTGTAGGAGCAGGAGATTCGATGGTAGCCGGATTTGTTTACGGATACCTCAAATCAAATGATTATAAGCAGGCATTTATTTATGGCGTATGTACGGGAAGTGCAAGTGCATTTTCTGAGGAGCTTGCTACAAAGCCTGAGGTTGAAGCACTTATTGATAAATGGGACAGTGCTTCCAATTAAACAAACGGTATCAAAAAGGTTGATATAAATAATTAATATATTCTATTAGGAGGAATGATGTATGACAATCAGGGATTTGTTGGCAGCTGAGAGTATCAATTTAAATGGTACGCCTGCCGGAAAAACCGAAGCATTGAATCAGTGTATTGATTTGATGGCAAAAAGTGGCAAAATAGCCGATGTGGAGAAGTATCGCAAGGGTGTTTTTGCAAGAGAGGAGGAAGGCACAACAGGAATTGGAATGGGTATAGCAATTCCTCATTGTAAGTCTGATGCTGTTACTAAAGCAGGTCTTGCGGCAATGGTTGTAAAGGATGGGGTTGACTTTGAATCACTCGATGGTACACCTGCAAAGATTATTTTCCTTATAGCTGCACCAAACACAGAGGATAATGTGCATCTTCAGGTGCTTAGCAAGCTCTCTGTTATGCTGATGGACGAGCAGTTTACAAATTCTCTTATCAATGCCGGTTCAGTTGATGAGTTTTTAAATATCATCGATAGCGCTGAAAAAGCAAAGGATGAGAAAGAGGCTGCCAAAGAGGCAAAGGCGAAAGAGCCTGTTGAGGTGAAGAAGGACGATGTATTTATCGTTGCAGTTACAGCCTGTCCTACAGGAATTGCCCATACTTATATGGCTGCTGAGGCTATCGAGAAAAAAGCCAAGGAGCTTGGATATCAGGTAAAGGTTGAGACAAGAGGCTCAGGCGGAGCCAAAAATGTGCTCACAGATGATGAAATCGCAAAGGCTGCAGGTGTTATAGTTGCCTGTGATACAAATGTACCTACAGACCGCTTTGACGGAAAGAAGGTTATTGAGTGTCAGGTTTCTGACGGAATCAATAAGGCAGAAGAGCTCATAAAGAGAATTGCTGCTGGTGATGCTCCTGTATTTAAGGCATCAGGTAAAAAAGAGGCTTCACATTCATCAGTTGGTGGAAAGGAGAGCGTTGGACATCAGATTTACAAGCACCTGATGAATGGTGTTTCACATATGCTTCCATTCGTAGTTGGTGGTGGTATTCTTATCGCAATCGCATTCCTTATCGATGGATTCAGTGTTGACCTTAATTCACTGCCGGCTGACCAGAGAGCAAATTTCGGTACTATTACACAGGCCGCAGCAATGTTTAAGGGAATCGGTGGAACAGCATTTGGATTTATGCTTCCAATTCTTGCAGGCTTTATCGCTATGAGTATTGCTGACCGTCCGGGTCTTGCAGTTGGTTTTGTAGGCGGTTCAATCGCAGCAAACGGTACATCAGGCTTCCTTGGAGCACTTGTAGCAGGTTTCGTTGCAGGATATATTGTGATCCTCTTAAAGAAGGTATTTTCTAAACTTCCGGAGAGTCTTGATGGTATGAAGCCGGTTCTGCTTTATCCGCTGCTTGGTATATTCCTGGTAGGCGTTATAATGCAGTTTGTAGTTGAGCCTCCAATCGGAGCTTTAAATACAGCTATCAACAATGGTCTTAATGGACTCAACGGTGCAAGCGCAGTAGTGCTCGGAGTACTTCTCGGGGGAATGATGTCAGTAGATATGGGTGGTCCTGTAAACAAAGCCGCTTATGTATTTGGTACAGCTTCAATCGCTGCCGGAAACTACAATATCATGGCAGCAGTTATGATTGGCGGTATGGTTCCACCAATCGCAATCGCTCTTGCAACAATCTTCTTCAAGAACAAGTTCACAGCAGAGGAGAGAAAGGCAGGACCTACAAACTTTATCATGGGATTATCATTTATCACAGAGGGTGCAATCCCATTCGCAGCATCTGATCCGCTTCATGTCCTTCCGGCATGTGTAGTCGGTTCAGCAGTGGCAGGTGGACTTTCAATGGCATTTGGATGTACACTCATGGCACCTCACGGAGGAATCTTCGTAGTTCCTACAATCGGAAATCCGTTAATGTATCTTGTTGCATTAGTAATCGGATCTTTCATTGCATGTGGATTACTCGGATTACTCAAAAAGAAAGTAAGTGAATAAGCAATCCTCAATTATCATTTAATCCAACCTATAAACTAATCAACAAAGGCACTGCTTCGGCGGTGCCTTTGTTGTTATGTTGTGATATAAAAATTAAAAGTATAAACATTCTCTGAAATAACAGCCTCATGCCTTGACGAGTGAATTTTCCAAGCTTAAAGTAGTATTAAGATGAAATAGTAAGTCAAAAAATCAATTATTTATGAGACTTAAATAAAAAAACAGTGAGGCATAAAATGGGCAAGGTTATAGGTATAGATTTAGGAACAACAAACAGCTGTGTGGCAGTATTGGAGAATAATCAGCCGGTAGTCATAACTAACAGCGAGGGTCAGAGAACAACTCCGTCTGTAGTGGCTTTTACAAAGAATGGAGAGCGACTGGTTGGCGAGGCTGCAAAGAGGCAGGCAGCAGTCAATGTGGACAGGACATTTTTCTCAATAAAGAGACAGATGGGAAGCGATTTCAGGGCAAAAGTGGACGGAAAGCTGTATTCAGCTCCTGAGATTTCTTCTATGATTCTCAGAAAGCTGAAAAAGGATGCAGAGGACTATATTGGTGAGGCAGTGACAGACGCTGTAATCACAGTTCCTGCATATTTTTCGGATGCGCAAAGGCAGGCAACTAAGGATGCAGGAAGGATTGCGGGGCTTAATGTGCTTCGAATCATAAATGAGCCAACCTCTGCGGCACTCGCATACGGACTGGACCACGGACAGCAGCAGAAAATTCTTGTCTACGACCTCGGAGGAGGAACCTTCGATGTGTCTGTTATCGAAATAGGGGACAATCTGATAGAGGTGCTTGCCACAGCCGGTGATAATCATCTGGGTGGAGATGATTTTGATGAGAGAATCACGAATTATCTTGTCACAGAGTTTTACAGACAGCAGAATGTGGATCTGAGAAAGGATAATACTGCTATGCAGCGTGTCAGGGAGGAGGCTGAGAAGGCAAAAAAGGTGCTTTCATCATCATCCTCAACCACTATCAACCTGCCATTTATCACCACTGTAAAGGGACAGCCGGTCCACATGGAGATGAACCTCACAAGGGCTGAATTTAATGAGATAACAAAGGATCTGGTGGAGAGAACTGCTATTCCTGTCAATCAGGCACTTTCAGATGCGGGGATTTGTGCAGCAGAGCTTGGAATGGTGCTGTTGGTAGGAGGCTCGACACGTGTGCCGGCTGTTGTTGAGGAGGTAAGAAGAATTACAGGAAAAGAGCCTTCACACAACCTGAATCCTGACGAGTGCGTGGCACTCGGTGCAGCAGTACAGGGTGGCAAGCTCGGTGGAGCAATTGTCGCAGGCAGCAGTGCGGCAGAGATTATACTGATGGATGTCACACCGCTTTCACTCGGAATTGAGACGGTCGGTGGTGTTTCAACCAAAATTATTGACAGAAATACGACTATTCCTACGAGATACAGCCAGATTTTTACAACTGCAGGAAGCTTCCAGACCTCTGTGGATATAAAGGTACTGCAGGGTGAGAGGCAGTTTGCAAGGGACAATAAGCTGATTGGAAACTTCAGGCTAAAGGGCATCAAGCCGGCTCCGGCAGGTGTGCCGCAGATAGAGGTGACGTTTGATATAGATGCAAACGGCATTGTGCAGGTTTCTGCAAAGGACCTGGGCACAGGAAAGCATCAGGAGATTACGATTACCGCAAGCTCAAATTTGTCTGATTCTGAGATTGAGCAGGCAATCCGCGAGGCACAGGAGTATGAGGCAACAGACGGACAGAGAAAGGCTTATATTGATGCAAGAAGTGAGGCTGATACGCTTGTGCGACAGGTGGAAAATGTCATGGCTGACAAGGAAAAAAGAAAGGCTATGGACAGCGCACAGAAAAAGAGTGTGAAATCGTCACTTTCATATGTGAAGAAGCTTATTTCAAGGACAAAGCCCGGAAATGTGAGCGAAGAGCAGGCTGCCGAGATAAAGCATGCGGCAGATGAACTGAGAAATGCGGCAGCGGGATTGATTTAATTATAGTAACTACTATTATTCATTTGGCTATTTACGAGAAGCGGATTTTCATATAAAATATGGGTAAGTGGTGAGTATTCATAACCACCCTGAATAGTTATAATGTTAATTTAAATCCGAGGAAATAGAAAATGAATGCGAACGATAAAACAGAAAAGGTACTAAGAGAAATTCATATCATGCTCTCAAAGGCGGAGCCGTATAAGCCGGAGCCGAGCAGGGTGATCATAAACAAGCAGCAAATGATAGATTTACTTGCTGAGCTGAATAAGTGTATATATGCAATACAGGATGAGTATGAGCTTACTGAACAGAGTCGCAATCACGCAGAGAGAGAGTTCAGAAAGAAGGGGGATCAGATAGTCTGGGATGCAAGCAGAAAGGCTGAGGATGTGTATGCAGCATCGGTTATCTATACGGATGAGGCGCTTTCAAGAGTGCGTGATATCATCAATGATACCAACGAGTCACTTGAAAAGCTGTGCAAGAATATGAAGGATAAGATTGCAGAGCAGGAGAAGATAGTTAAAACTAACCAGTATGAGCTCAAGGGACAGCTTCAGGATTTGTCCGATACGGAGAAGTATCTTAAGATTATCGATGACAGAAATAAGGAGATAGAACGTCAGAAAAATGCAGGTAAACCTGTAGAGGAGCGTACTATTGACAATGAAGAGAAGTCCATCTATGCAAACAGACAGACTGAAATCAAGGTAAATATGGATTATATCAGAAAACTGGGACTTGCTGAGGGCGAGGACCTGGGAGATGGTGTAGTGGGTGAAGTGAAGCTTGCAGACGATACACCTGATGCCGGATTAAATCATAGCAATGATAAGGATGAAGCCAAGGCTGCCGGCTCAAAATCGTCTGTTGATGAGGATTATAAGGCAATAAGCAGAAAAGCCGGCAATCCACCTGTTATCAACACAAAGGAGGGAAAGGAGCTCACAGACGGTATCCACAGAATGTGGCAGAGCATCACCGGAAATAAAGGGAAATGAAACACACCTATGTAATATAAAGCAGCAGTTCAAAACAGAACGGCTGCTTTTTGGCTTATATTTAAAGTGGGTAATATTAAGCAGATTTTAAGAAAAACAAAGTGGATAATCTGATAAAATATAGCTGACTAACGGCAGGAGAAGGTTTCTGTTCAAAATTCATAGAAGGAGGATAATATGACAATATTAGTTTGTGATGACGACAAGGAAATAGTTGAGGCAATTGAGATTTACCTGATGCAGGAGGGCTACGACGTGGAGAAGGCTTACGACGGCATACAGGCGGTTGAAATTATGAAGAATAAAAAAATAGACCTCATGATAATAGATGTCATGATGCCAAAGCTCGACGGAATAAGAGCCACTTTGCAGATACGAAAGGAAAGCAGGGTGCCGATAATCATTCTATCGGCAAAGACAGAGGATGCTGACAAGATTTTAGGCCTCAATGTGGGAGCTGATGATTATGTCACAAAGCCTTTTAATCCGCTTGAGCTTGTGGCAAGGGTAAAGTCACAGCTTCGCAGATATACCACTCTGTCAAGCAATGATGCAGCCGGAGACAAGGTTTATGAAGCCGGAGGCCTTTTGGTAAATGATGATTTAAAAAAGGTGACTGTGGATGGCGAGGAGGTAAAGCTCACACCGATTGAATACAATATACTGCTTTTACTCCTTAAAAATAAGGGAAAGGTCTACTCAATAAACGAAATATATGAGAGCATATGGAACGAGGAGGCGATAGGCGCCGACAATACAGTTGCTGTGCACATCAGACATATCAGGGAAAAAATAGAGATAAATCCTAAGGAGCCACGCTATCTGAAGGTGGTCTGGGGAGTAGGCTATAAGATAGAGGACAACAAATGAAGCAGTATACGATAGGAAAAAAAGCAGCGGTCATAGTCTTACATCAGCTATGCATGATACTTATGGTAACAGGAGTGTTTGCCACAGGCTATGCATTCAGGCACGATGCGCATGAAAATATTGATATATATACACTAATATCTCTTGCGGGCCTGGTAGGCAGCTTTGTGAGCCTTGCATATATGGCAAACGTGGCCGGCAGAAAATCAGAGGATGATTACACAATATACTATTTACCGATTGACAAGGTATACTCTGATGTGATGCTGGTGATATTTACACTGCTCATGGTATTTATGGGAAAAGTGATTTCAGGCGTAAAAAACCAGCATTTTGACTATGCATCACTCATTATGACGGCCGGCACATTTACTTTTTTGTTTGATCTGGCTTTTATTATTTTATACCAGAGCATTGTAAGGAAGATAAAAGGCAATATACTTTGCACACACAGCCTGATGTACAAGGGCTATGAGCTTTTGAAAAGAGTTATTGAGAAAAAGGATATCCACACACAAAAAACCAAAGAGATAATGCGCATACAGGAGGCACTTGAAGCTATCTCGGAAGGAGCGCTTGACACTACACTCAATGTCAATGAGTTTCATGGGCAGCAGAAAAAGGTGGCGGAGGCTGTCAACCATATACGCCAGGGTCTTATGAGCTCGGTGAATGAGAGCCTTAAAAATGAAAAATTAAAGGCAGACTTAATAACAAACGTATCACACGATATAAAGACACCTCTGACATCAATAGTCAACTATGTTGACCTGCTTAAGAGGGAAAATCTGGAAAATGAAAATGCCAAATACTATATACATGTGCTGGAGGAAAAGTCACAGCGTTTAAAGCAGCTTACAGAGGATTTGGTAGAGACATCAAAGATTACCTCGGGAAATGTGAAGCTCAATATGCAAAAGCTTGATCTGGTTGAGCTTTTATACCAGACCGGAGGTGAATTCAATGAACGCTTTGAGTCGAGAAATCTCACAATAGTTACAAAAATTCCATCAGAACAGATATTTATCTATGCGGATGGGCGTCAGCTTTACCGCTCTATTGAAAATCTGTATACTAATGCCGCAAAGTATGCACTGGAAAATACCAGAGTGTATGTAGAGCTTGAAAAGGCAGATAAAAAGGCAGTTTTTACAATAAAGAATGTGTCTAAGAACGAGCTTGACATAGTAAGCAACGGAAATGTAGACCTGACAGAGCGTTTTGTGAGGGGAGAGAGATCGAGAACCACTGAAGGAAGTGGTCTTGGACTTTCGATTGCAAAGAATCTGACCCATTTGATGGGAGGAAAATTCGAAATTAAGGTAGATGGTGATTTATTTATTGCCACAATTACCTATAATATTATATAATAGTAAATAAAAGAATTTTGAAATACACATACGGAGGTAGAATAAGTGAAATTATATGAAAATGGTGCTTACCTTTTAAACGGTAAGGAAGTAATAATTGATGGACCAGAGGCTCAGGCAGCTGTCAAAAGCAAGACCGGCATGGACATCGATAAACAGACAGCTAAGCAGGAGACAATTGCTTACGGTATTTTAAAGGAGCACAATACATCCGGCAATATGGACAAGCTTCAGATTAAGTTTGATAAGCTTACATCGCATGATATCACATTTGTAGGTATAATCCAGACAGCACGAGCTTCAGGACTTGAAAAATTCCCTATCCCGTATGTACTTACAAACTGTCACAACAGCCTTTGTGCAGTTGGTGGAACAATCAATGAGGATGACCACATGTTTGGTCTTACATGTGCAAAGAAGTACGGCGGAATCTATGTACCACCTCATCAGGCAGTTATCCATCAGTTTGCACGAGAGATGCTTGCCGGTGGCGGAAAAATGATACTTGGTTCTGATTCACATACACGCTATGGTGCACTTGGTACTATGGCAGTCGGCGAGGGTGGACCTGAGCTTGTTAAGCAGCTTCTCGAACAGACATATGATATTGATATGCCTGAGGTTGTAGGCATTTACCTGACAGGAGAGCCAATCAAGGGCGTTGGACCACAGGATGTCGCACTTGCAATTATCGGAGAGGTATTCGGAAACGGCTTCGTAAAGAACAAAGTTATGGAGTTTGTAGGACCGGGTGTGTCTAATCTGAGCGTTGACTTCCGTATAGGTGTCGATGTTATGACAACAGAGACTACATGTCTTTCTTCTATCTGGAGAACAGATGATCAGGTTAAGGAATTCTTTGAGATTCACGGTAGGGCTGAGGACCACAAGGAGCTTAATCCGGGTGAGGTGGCTTACTACGACAGATTTATTGAGATTGACTTAAGCCAGATCCGCCCAATGATAGCTATGCCATTCCACCCAAGCAATACCTATACTATCGATGAGCTCAATGCAAACCTCATGGATATTCTCGATGACTGTGAGAAGAGAGCTGAGGTAAGCTTTGACGGCAAGGTGAAGCTTGATTTAAAGAGTAAGGTAAGAGACGGAAAAATGTATGTAGACCAGGGAATCATCGCAGGCTGTGCAGGCGGTGGATTTGAGAATATCTGCGATGCGGCTGACATATTAAACGGACATTCAATCGGAGCAGACGAGTTTACACTGAGTGTTTACCCGGCATCTACTCCAATATACATGGAGCTTGTGAAAAACGGAGCTGTAGCAAAGCTTCTTGAGACAGGTGCAATCGTAAAGACTGCTTTCTGCGGACCTTGCTTTGGTGCAGGAGATACACCTGCCAACAACGCATTCTCTATCCGTCATTCAACAAGAAACTTCCCTAACAGAGAGGGTTCTAAGGTACAGAACGGACAGATCAGCTCAGTGGCACTCATGGATGCACGTTCAATCGCTGCAACAGCAGCAAACAAGGGCTTCCTTACATCAGCAGCGGATATTGATGTCAACTTTACAAAGCCAAAATATTTCTTTGACAAGACTATATATGAGAACCGTGTATTTGACAGCCATGGAGTGGCAGATCCTTCAGTTGAAATCCAGTTCGGACCAAACATTAAGGACTGGCCGGCAATGAGTGCGCTTCCGGAGAATATGCTCCTTAAGGTGGTTTCAGAGATTCATGATCCTGTTACTACAACAGATGAGCTCATTCCTTCAGGAGAGACATCTTCATATCGTTCAAACCCTCTTGGACTTGCAGAGTTCGCACTTTCAAGAAAGGATCCTGAGTATGTAGGCAGAGCAAAGGAAATCCAGAAGGCCCAGAAGGCTATAGAGAGTGGTGAGTGCGCAGGAAAGGCTGTTCCTGAGGTTGCTGAAATCATGGGAGTAGTAAAGAAAAAATTCCCTGAGGCAAGCCATGAGAATATGGGCTTCGGAAGCACAATTTTTGCTGTTAAGCCGGGTGACGGCTCAGCAAGAGAGCAGGCTGCCAGCTGCCAGAAGGTACTCGGAGGCTGGGCAAATATCGCAAACGAGTATGCCACAAAGAGATACCGTTCAAACCTTATCAACTGGGGAATGCTTCCATTCATCATCGATGAGGGAGAGCTTCCGTTCCACAACCTCGACTATATCTTCCTTCCGGGAATCAAGAAGGAAATCGAGGATGCAAAGACGGAGTTTGAGGCATATGTTGTCAAGGATGGTGAATTAAAGCCATTTACACTGAAGATGGGTGAGCTCACAGATGATGAAAGAGAGATAATATTAAAGGGATGTCTCATCAACTATAATCGTAAATAAGGAGAGTTTAATCCGATGGAAGAAACCGGAAAAGCTGGTAAAAAATCAAACATTGAGATAAATGCAGATAAGGGTGCGAAGCAGAATTCGCACCCGGGGCGTGAGGAATGGCCACATCTGATCAGAATAGGTGTCATGGTATTTGTCACGTTTGCAGTCAGTATACTGTTTTTCTTTGCACTGTACAGATTTGAGGGCTTTGCAGGCATATGGAGCAAGCTGCTTGCGGCAGCAATGCCTATTATAATGGGACTTGTGCTTGCATACCTGATGAATCCTGTCATGCTGTGGCTGGAAAGATGCTTTAAAAAGCTTCTTTCCAAAAAGATGAAAAGCGAAAGCAAGCTGCGAAAGGTTTCAAGAGCTCTTGCAATCACAGGCTCGGTTATTATTCTGGTAGCGATTATTTCGCTCCTCATTGCGGCTATTGTGCCTTCTGTCATAGCAAGTATATCAGGACTTATGAAGACACTGCCAAATGATGTTGCGGCATTCATCAACATGATAAAGAACGGCAATTTCGGGGACAGCAAAATTGCTGAGCTCGCGAGCACAGGTTTACAGAATGCAACCGACTACATTGAGGATTATGCCACAGAAAAGCTGATTCCTGAGGCACAGAAGTATGTTGCACAGATTACAACCGGTGTGATTTCGGTAGTCAGAGGCTTATTTAATTTTATTATCGGAATAATCGTGATGGTCTATGTGATGAGTATTCAGGAGACTCTCGCAGGACAGAGCAAAAAGATAATATATGCTGTCTGCAAGCCAAAGACAGGCAATATCATCATTGAGACGATCAGAAAGACAAATGAGATTTTTGGAGGCTTCATAAGCGGTAAGATTATAGATTCACTGATTATAGGTGTGATTGCATATTTCGGATGTCTGATTTTAAGGATTCCATCATCGGTGCTCGTTGCAGTGATTATCGGCGTCACAAATGTGATTCCGGTATTCGGACCGTTTATCGGTGCAATTCCATCGTTACTCATAGTAGTAATTCAGAGTCCGTGGCATGCGCTTTATCTTCTGATATTTATTGTCGTGCTGCAGCAGGTGGATGGCAATATAATAGGGCCTAAGATACTTGGCTCATCTACCGGTCTTTCGACCTTCTGGGTTATGTTTGCCATACTAATCGGCGGAGGAATGTTTGGTTTTCTTGGAATGTTACTTGGTGTTCCAACCTTTGCTGTGATATACTATATTGTGAAAAGAGTTGTTAATTATGCTCTCAGGAAAAAGAAGCTTCCTGAGGACACAAGGGATTATACAAAGACAACAGGCGTAGATACCAAAAATAATAAGCTTAAATACGAGTAGGTGAAATAAGTGGATAAATACGAATACAATCTCAAGCTGGATCAGATAAAAGCCCTAAGCGCCGAGGAGGGCTATATGAGCGCAGCAGAGATTGCGGATAGCATAAATTGGAACAAAATTAAAAATGTAAATACACTCGTTAAAATCGGCGAAATCTACGAGAAGGCCGAAAGATACCAGGATGCAAGGGACATACTTTTAATGGCCTATGACCGTTCACCAATCGGCAGGATGATTATATACAGACTGGCTGAGGTCGCCATCAAGATGGGTGATTATGATGCTGCTACAGAGTATTATGATGAGTTTGTTGAGATAGCGCCTCATGATGATATGAAGTATGTATTAAGATATGCCATCAAAAAAGGGCAGGGAGCTTCATTTGATGAGCTTATCACTATTCTTGAAGAGTACAAGGATGAAGAATACACTGAGGAGTGGGCATACGAGCTTGCATATCTATACCACAAGGCCGGAAAAGCCGATAAGTGTATAGATGCCTGCGATGAGCTCATTCTGTGGTTCGGAGACGGACCATATGTGGAGCGTGCGCTGGAGCTTAAGATGCTTTATCAGCCACTTACCAAGGCTCAGGAGGAAAAGTACAGACGATTCAAGGCAGAGAAGGAAAAGCCGGCTAAGATAAATGATGAGGCTGAGGTCACTGAGATAGGTGCCATGGAGATGGTAAAGGGCGGAGAGATAGTGCATGATGACGTAACTATTCCGCAGATTACTGTAAATCAGGAGAAGTTCAATACTGTAAATTTACAGCAGGAGATTGCCAAGGGTATGCAGCAGATCATGGAGGCCAAGGGCAAGAATGAAGTTGCTGATACGATGGATACCATCAAAAAGATAGTTGAGGATATTCCTTATCTCAAGCTCGAAAAGGAGCAGGAAGAGTATGTACAGCAGCCGGAAGAGACAGAGCATATCGCTACAGATGAAGAGATAGATGGTTCACTTAAGTTGAATTTCAAGGAGCTTTTGGGTGAAGACGCTGACGGACAGATGTCTATGGTCATGAGTGAAAAGACTCAGCTTGAGCATCAGATTACAGGACAGATGTCTATACAGGATGTGCTTGAAGAATGGGAAAAGACCAGACATGCGGCTGAAATTGCCCTTAAAGAGGCTGAGCAGCAGAAGCTTGAGTCAGCTAAGGCAAGAGCACTTCAGGAGGCAGGAGACATCATGGAGAGACTAAATGATGTCATTCCAAAGCTGGATGCAGGTGTCACTCCGAAGGAACTTCTTGAGGAGGAGTATTTGAAGGTCCCGGTTGATATTATAGAGCAGAAAGCTGCCGTGAAGGAGCCTGAAGAAGAGCAGAAACCGGATATGCAGGAGCTTTATGCAGAGGAGACTGTGGATGAAGTACAGGAGCCGCAGGAAGCACCGGAAGATACTATAGACGAAGCACAGGAGCCGCAGGAAGCACCGGAAGAGGCTATAGAAGAAGCTATAGAAGAAGTGCAGGAGTCACGGGAAGTACCTGAAGAGGCTGCAGATGAAGCCAGGGAACCGGTTGGAGAGCCGGAGGATATAATTATGGCAGAGGAGTCTGAGAAAGACGAGATACTCATGCAGCCGACTACCATGATGCCTGAAATAACAGATGATATGTTAAATGTCGATGATGATACATCAGATGATGAGACTTCACAGGAGAAAGAAAACGTTTCTGAGAAGAGAGATTTTGATCATGTGACATCATTTATCGAGCAGGAAATAGCCAAGATGACAGCAAAAAATCCGGGACTGGAGAAGAAGCTGGATATGGCTAAGACAAGAAAAATGCCGGATATTTCATTGCCGGAGGATTTAGACAGCGAAGAAGATGACTCGAAATTGAAAGAAACAAAACATATAAAAGAGCTTACAAGCGAACAGAAAGCTATATTTTCATATTTCATACCGGTAAAGGGTATGGAGGATCAGATCTGCAAGGCATATAATGCAGTGCTTGATCATTTCAACAGGAAAGAAAACGCATCCACAGGCAACCTCATTATACAGGGAGAGCAGGGTTGCGGAAAGACAATGCTTGCTACAAGCTTTATAAAGGTATTACAAAAAGATGGTGAACAGCTTACAGGAAAGATGGGCAAGATTGATGCTGCCGCACTCAATAAAAAGGATGTGCAGCAGGTAGTCAGAAAGATAACAGGAGGCTGTCTCATCATAGAAAGAGCCGGTGATATCGACCGCAGCATAGCTGCCCAGCTATCATTTTTGATGGAGCATGATATTACAGGAACACTCTATATACTTGAGGATACATCAAAGGGTATAAAGAAGGCTCTCTCAATGGATGAGGGCTTTGCATCCAAGTTCACGGAAAAGATATCGGTTCCTATTTTTACAAATGATGAACTCGTATTGTTTGCCAAATCGTACTCTGCAGAGCTTGGGTACAAGATAGATGAGATGGCTATTCTGGCATTGCATAACAGAATCAGCAATATTGAGAGGATAGACCAGGCTACCACTCTGACAGAGGTCAAGGATATAATTGACGAGGCCATAGACAGGGAGGCTCACAGCGGACTTAAGAAGGCTATAAGTATTCTGACAGCCAGGCGATATACAGATGATGACCGAATTGTACTCAAAGAGGATCATTTCAGGGAAAAATAAATACTTATGGGGGGTATATATATGTGTAATTTTACAGCAATGGATTGTTACCTGTTTGGTCAGGCAACACACTATGATATCTACAAGAAGATGGGTGCTCACTTAGCTGAGCGTAAAGGAAAAAAAGGAGTGTGCTTTGACGTCTGGGCGCCACATGCGAGGGAAGTATACGTGTTTGGTGAGTTTAACGACTGGAATGAGACCAGTCATGAGATGAAGCGTGTAGAGCCGGAAACCATGGGAGTGTATGAGCTTTTTGTACCGGGAGCGCAAAAGGGTCAGATGTATAAGTTTATTATAGTCACTGAACAGGGTGATAAGCTGTACAAGGCGGATCCATACGCAAACTACGCAGAGCTTCGTCCGGGAACAGCGTCAATCATCACAGATATCGAGCACTTCACATGGACTGACAAAGAGTGGATGGATAAGAGAGCAGCAAAGTCAGATGCTGATGTATATTCTTCACCTATGGCTATATATGAGTGTCATCCGGGCTCATGGATGAGACATCCGGGCAGGGATGATGAGGGCTTTTATACATACAGGGAGCTTGCAAAATCACTCATATCCTATGTGAAAACTATGGGATATACACATATTGAGCTTATGGGTATTTCAGAGTATCCGTTTGATGGCTCATGGGGATATCAGGTGACAGGCTACTATGCACCTACATCGAGGTATGGAGAGCCTGAGGATTTTGCATACTTTGTTGATCAGTGCCATAAAAATAATATCGGAGTAATCCTCGACTGGGTACCTGCACATTTCCCAAAGGATGCGCATGGACTTGCCAATTTCGATGGAACAGCCACATATGAGTATGCAGACCCAAGAAAGGGAGAGCATCCCGACTGGGGCACAAAGATATTTGACTACGGTAAGAATGAAGTAAAGAACTTCCTTATCGGAAGTGCACTTATGTGGATAGAAAATTACCACGTAGACGGACTCCGTGTGGATGCAGTTGCGTCAATGCTTTATCTTGACTATGGAAAGAACGACGGACAGTGGGTGCCAAACAAGTTTGGAGGAAATAAGAACCTCGAGGCAGTAGAGTTTTTCAAGCATATCAATACACTCATACTTGGAAGAAATCACGGAACTGTAATGATAGCCGAAGAGTCTACCGCATGGCCAAAGGTAACAGGCAAGGTAGAGGAAGACGGACTGAACTTCAGCTACAAATGGAACATGGGATGGATGCATGACTTCCTTGATTATATGAAGCTGGATCCATATTTCCGTAAAAATAACCACAACAAGATGACATTTGCGATGAGCTATAATGAGAGTGAGAAATATATTCTGGTACTGTCACATGATGAGGTGGTACATCTGAAGTGTTCTATGCTCAACAAAATGCCGGGCTTAGAAGGGGATAAATTCAAGAACCTCATGGCAGGATATGCATTTATGATGGGACACTGTGGAAAGAAGCTTCTTTTCATGGGACAGGAGTTTGCACAGAAGCAGGAGTGGAGTGAGGAAAGAGAACTCGACTGGTATCTGCTTGAGAATCCGGAGCATAAAAAGATCCAGAACTGGGTAAAGGAGCTGCTTCACCTCTATAGGAGAAACCGCTGTCTGTATGAGCTGGATTCAAGCTGGGAAGGCTTTGAATGGATAAATGCAAACGATGCAGACAGAAGCATCTTCAGCTTTATCAGAAAGAGTAAGGATGGCAAGAATAATATGCTCTTTGTCATCAATTTCACACCGGTAGAGAGACCTGATTACAGAGTCGGAGTGCCAAAGCACAAGACATATCAGCTCGTTTTAGATAGTGAGGATCCTAAGTTTACCGGCAAAACGGTACAAGCGCCTGTAAAGAAGGCTGCAAAGGGCAGAGGCAAGGCAGCAAAACAGTCATATAAGAAGCTGGACTATAAGGCAGTCAAATCAGAGTGTGACGGCAGACCATTTTCATTTGCTTATCCACTTGCGCCTTACGGAGTTGCTGTATTTAAATACTAATATACCGGTAAACAGCAGGCTAAAGGACCGCGCCAATTTAAGGCGCGGTCTTTATTTTTGCGTATTATATGTCGATATATAATAAAAAGATAACTATTCAGAACCACCCCCTCACATATGAGAAAAAAATATCCATAAATAAAGGCTGCAGAGATGGTATATATGCAGGGCACGGAGCAGGAAATATGCAGATAGAGAATTTGATTAATAAAAGCACAGATACGAAAAATACGGACACAAAAACCATAAATGACATGACAGCGGGTATGCGTGTGTCAGACTACATAAAGACAGACAGCAGTGACAATATGTCAAAAAAGGCGGCTGTTGTCGGTTCGTCAAACTCTGTTGATATGTCGGATACGATATATGCAAGACCACAGGCTAAAAACGAAGCCGGGAACAACGATGACACAGATATGGCAGAAAATCTGCTAAATGACATGAATCAGACCTCAGAAAACAGGCGAAATGATATGATTGTCACTGCAAGCACCACCACGAGTGATGATTACAAAGCTGCAAAGGATGACGGCTACGATGTCATTGTCACTGAGACCGATAAGATAAAAGCAGTGCTGGCAAAGGCAGGTGTAGATATATCCATATATGGAGATGATCTGAGCATGGAGCAGCTTACAGACATCACGGGAAGCCAGACTGAAGCGGCCATGCTTGTCAATCAGATGAAAGCATATGATATTCCTGCTACAGATGATAATATAAAGGCAGGTACAGATGCCATAGACCGGGCAAAGAGCCTTACAAATATATCCAATGAGACAAAGGCATATCTGGTCAGAAATAACATGAATCCGACGGTTTCCAATGTATACAAGGCTACGTACAGCAGCAGTCAGGTACAAGATTACAGGCAGAAAACCAAAATGACGGAGATATCAGATGAGCTGTTTGAGGAGCTTAAGCCACAGCTTAAACAGATATTAGAGGAAGCTCATATAGACAGTAGTGATGAGAATCTGAATCAGTGCAGATGGCTGATAGATGAAGATATAGCCGTTACACCTGATAATGTGCTGCTTGCGAATCAGGTAGACTGCATCAACGCAGCAGAAGAAAATGTGAGCAGTGATTTTTATGCAAGGGCAGTGACAGAAGCACTGGCAATGGGAAAAAAGGCTACAGATGCCACTATGTCACAAGATGGTCTGACATTTGACATGGCAAAGAAAGCCTGTGATGTATTAGGTGAGGCGACCGCAGATGACATTGTCACATTAGAGTCAGATAACATACCTGTCACGATAGAGAATCTGTCAAAGCTTATAGCTGCAAGAGGCAAGGATAGTGCAGCATCGCAAGCCTCAGCGAATAAAGCTGCGGATAATCAGATTACAGACAGCCGGGAAGCAAGGCTTGTGACAGCTCAAAGAAAGCTTGAGGAAGCGAGACTTTCCATGACAGCAGAAGCCAACCTTTCACTCATAAAAAAAGGAGTTTCAATAGACACAGAGCCTATTGAACGTGTAGTGGAGCTGCTTAAGCAGCAGGAAAATAAATACTACGGAGCGCTGTTTGGTGAGAGCAGTGTAGAGGCATCTGATGATAGGGTACGTATGTACAATAATGTCTGTGATATTTTCAATCAGATGAAGCAGCAGCCGGCGTATGTACTGACCCTGGAATCCGCTGATGACACTGTGTATGAGCTGTATACAGCAGGCAAAGCAATGAAGCAGTCATTAGAAGCAGCAGCCTCAGGATATGAGACTCTTATGACATCACCGCGGGCAGATATGGGAGATAGTATGTCAAAAGCATTTCAGAATGTGGATGATATACTTAAAGAGCTTCAGATAGATACATCTGAAAGCAATCGCAGGGCTGTGCGGATACTTGCGTACAATAGTACCGACATCACAGAGGACAATATAAAGCAGATAAAGTCTGTAGATGAGCAGGTGCAGAGAGCATTCAGCGATATGACACCGGCGGTGACGATTGAGATGATAAAAAGAGGCATATCACCGCTTGATATGAGCATGAGTGACATAAGTGACACTGCCAGACGGATAAAATCAGAAAATCCTGACGAAAAGGATGAGAAATTCAGCGAGTTTCTCTGGAAGCTTGAAAAGAAAAATGAAATCTCAGAGGAGGAAAGAGACTCATATATAGGCATATACAGGCTTATTTCACAGGTGGAGCAGTCAGATGGTGCTGTGATAGGCTCACTTGTTAATCAGGGAGCAGATATTACAATGAAAAATCTGCTTACAGCGGTCCGGGTACGAGGAAAGAGTGCCATGGACTATAAGGTGGACGATACCTTTGCCGGAGTGGACAGTGTAAGCAGTGGCATTAAAATTGACTCACAGATAGAAAGCGCATATCATACAAACTGCCTAAGGGATGTGCTTGATACACTTTCACCTGAGAAAATGGAGTTTATGCAGTATGACAGCTGGCTTGATATGACTCCGGAGCAGTTAAGGCAGGCTGTATATGAGGCAGACGAGGATAACGCACTGTCAGAGCAATATGCCACAGAACAGCTAAGACAGTTCAATCAGGCAGTTTCGGTGCCTGAGAACGTATATGCTTTTCTAGAGAAATATGATGTAAAAACAACCGCGGTAAACCTCATGGCTGCGTCACGGCTAATGAAAAATCCGTCAGAGGCAGTAAGAAATCTCTGGGAGCGTGGAGACAGTGCTACGGCAAGGGCTCTTTTGGATGAGACTCTCAGACGGTTTTCTGAGTCGGTCAAAAATCCAAAGGAGCTTGCGCAGGCGCAGGAAACGCTGGCTGATACAGCAGAGCATGTTATGGATTCGATGATTATAGAGGATAGGCACACCGGTTCAATAGACCTCAGACAGATGAAGCTATTATGCAGTCAGCTAAGGATAGCTTCAAATATGTCGAGACAGGAAAACTATATTGTACCAATAGAGACTGCAGACGGGGTCACAGGTATGAAGCTTAGTATAGTAAGAGGCGAGGATAAAAAGGGCATGGTTGACATATTCCTTGAGGATAAAAAATGCGGCAGAGTAGCTGCATATTTTGAGGCAAAGGAAAACTCAGTATCTGCTATGATAGTCACAGACGATGAGCAGACTAAAAAGCTGTTTGAAGATAATATCACTATGTTTGAGGCAGGAATAAGTGATGGTGAACAGCGTGTGCGCATAGATGTGGCACTGGAGCATGATATATCTGCAAAAGAGTCTAAGATGTCAGATATGAAATCGAATACTGAGTCAGATAATGAGACTAAAAAGCAGCTTGATGGCAGTGAAAGTGTCCAGACAACCAGACTATATCACATCGCAGAGCAGTTTATTGTAAATGTCCAGAGGGTGATTGCGCAAGATAGTCTGTAACACCGATATATATTGCATGTGCCAGGTCATCCTGATAGTTTTTGTCAGTAAGAAGAAGTGTCTCAGCAGGATTACTCAAGAATCCACATTCTACGATTACGGTCGGGGATGTGGATTTTTTAAGTATAAAGTATTCTTTATTGGGCTTAATGCTTCGTGGCTTTGCGACACAAAGAGAAGTGTTTAAAGCTCCAAGGACAGAGGATGCGAGCTCTTTTCCTGCATCAGAGGCTTCATAATAGAATACCTGTGGACCGCAGCTTGAATTGTCCTCAAAGCTGTTTTGATGGATACTGATGCTGACTGCCACATTGCTTTTAGACATCAGGGCAGTTCTCTTTGTGAGATCATCTGTCTTTGGATGCTTGGAATTATCCGGGGCGAGGTCGCAGTCGGTGGTTCTGGTCATGACAACAGTAAAGCCTCTGTTTTCAAACAGCTGTTTAAGAGCCATTGCAATACTGAGGTTGACATCCTTTTCCATGACGCCGGAGGTGGAAATCTTACCGGGATCACTTCCACCATGGCCCGGGTCTATTACAATAACAGTTGAATTAGTGTTTTTGCCGGTGTTTTTTGCAAGAGCGCAGACACCTCTTCCGAGGTAGAAGGACAGAATAAAGAGAGCTAAAATAAGACAGTATTTGTTTTTCTTAATAATGTACATATATTTTTTCATATAAGATACCTATAAAAAACCCGATGCACATAGAAGGCATCGGGTGTGTTTGTATATTATATGATTGGCTGATATCATTTATTACCTATAAAAGGTACTGAGTTAGACTGTAGCTGTAAAGGTACGGCCTCTTTCAGTAAGCCTTAAGCAATCAGTCCAGATATTTGATAACAGTATCCCAGACAGATGAATTCTCAAAGCCAAGCTTCCAGAATGCTGCACCGGCGAGCTTATTGTCGTCGACGAGCTTGAGCCTTTTCTCTAAAGATGTACTGTCCTCGAGCCATACCTTGTACAGCTTGTTGGATGCAGACCACTCAGCGTAGTTCTGACCGGATTCCTCATCAAGAGCAGCAGTGGCATTGTTTGTGGCAAGCTGTGCTGCAGCTGCGTCCATACTATATACCTGTGAGGCAACAGTGTACTTTGACTGATCCTCGGTATCGGTTACGGCATCATCGTCCTCCTTTGGAGTGAGCTCCCATATTCTGGTATAAAAAGGCATGCCGAGAATAATCTGGTCAGCGGGAACCTCCTTCAGAGTGGATTCAACACCCTCAGTTACCCACGGAATGGAAGAAACTGAGCCGGCATCAGAGCCCTTATAGTGTTCATCGTATCCCATAATCACAATATAATCGGCAAAGTTTGCCATATCAGAGCGATTGAAGAACTTGTTGAAGCTGGCAGGTACTGTGACATCAACTGAAAGTGATATACCGTTATTGTGACACTTTATGGCGAGCTCTCTGATAAACTCGATGTAAGAGTCTCCATATGCTGCTTCTGTGATATTTTCAAAGTCAATATTTACACCATCAAGCTCATAGTTAAATGCAGCCGACATAATCTGATTGATCAGGGTAGTTCTCGTGGATGTATGTGTGAGCACATATGCTGCATCTACATCAGTATTTTCAAAGTTGCTGAACAGTCCCCATACCTCGATGCCCTGGGAATGGCAGTAGCTGACATAATCCTTGCTTGCTATATCTGCCAGATTACCATTGTTGTCATTTAAATAAAACCAAGTTGGTGACATTACATTTATGCCCTTGGTTGATGAAATTACCTGGGGCACTTTACTGTTTGCTGACTGGCTTGTTACCTGATTCCAGGCAAGACAGATATCCTTATCCTTCTTGATATGCGTAAAGGTCTCTTCTTCATAGTCAGGATTCGTAAGCTTAGTTTTTTTGCTCTCGGACAGAGCCTTGCCCTTTATATATCCAATAACACCATCCTCAGTGGCAATCTTATCCCATTTGTCACCGGAATCAAGAATAGTAATCTTGTCATCCTTTTTCACCTCTTTTAGAATAGGGCTCTTTATGCCGCCCTTTACGCGGACCTGGGTAGACTTGTTTACAGTGGCACTGTCTATTTCATCCCATTTGCTTGTGATGACGATGCGTGCCGGGTCATCATATGACTTAAAGGTGATATTGGAGTACTGTTTTACATAGTCTAAAGCGATAAGCGCAGAGTCAGAGGTGGCTTTCACGATCGGATAGCCAAAGTCATTGGTCTGCTTGGTGACACTGTAGCTATTGCTGTCAGCCGCAGCTGAGATGATATCAGATGCGGTTGTGTAAAGAAGCACATTCTCATTTGCATCCCAGTAAAATCTGGAATTTAATGAGTCGTGAACAAATTTGTAATCAACGTATATTTTTTTATCTATTATTTTAGCCTTGTAATCGGATAGCTCATTATCTACAATGAGAGCAGCCTCATCATCAGAAGAGATATTGAAATACTCTTTAAGATCCTCTGTCTTTTTCGTAGGGGTGTATTTATTGATAAGAGCAGTTATACCCATTATTATTACAACGAGGATAATAAGTCCGGTTACTATAAGTGCAGGCAATAATTTCTTTTTCATGTGTAAAAATCCTTTCCTATTATTTGGTGTCGAAATTGCTTAAGCTAATTATACCATTGTGAAAAAGCATATTCAAATAATATGAAATAAATTTGTAATAAATTAAGAAATTTGTTTATGCATTTTGGCGCGGAAGGAGCAAAAGCTTCCCCCGCGCACATAGCTTTCTTTTTAAAATATGTCTTTTGGTTGTCTTTTTGCATTTAAACGGGGTAAAGAACCAAAAATATGCTGACATCGATTTCTTGTATAATTGAGAAAAAATGATATTAATCATTAATTATTGACAGTTTATAGAAATTGATATTTCCGGAGCTTTCCACACCCAATTTAATTGCTGATTTTTAGTTTCGTTTAATTTGATAAAATATCTGTAAAAATTCCAAT